>Ga0126383_10000300_pt1 | contig 26167 bp, 26 predicted proteins | sample PanSoiMetPlot_35_FD_96882 | JGI IMG/M metagenome (GOLD analysis project Ga0126383, IMG submission 96882) | Tropical forest soil microbial communities from Panama - MetaG Plot_35 | ecosystem: Environmental > Terrestrial > Soil > Tropical forest > Bulk soil | place: Panama | collected 2016-02-17 | reverse complement strand
CATGATTTGGGATTCGTTAGTATTTACGCGCTCGCAAGCGCACTTTGGCACAGGAGCAACAACCTGATACAAACGGGCACTGGGCACAAAATTGGGCACAGTTTCGACTGGCTTGGTTGCATATTCTTCGTGACCTCTAGGAGTGCAGCTTTCTCAGTTGCGTCCAGTTTTCCGCCATGCCACAAAAAAATGGCTCGAGACGAGCGATCGGATTAGGCGTGGAACTCCAAATTTGGAGTTGGAAGGCTTGACAAACTACCTGCGCCGCTCCCGAACACTTGGCACTTCGGAGTGAAAGTCCCCGCCATTTGGTTAACCGCGGACCAACCGCTAACGAACCGGCGTCCGTCTCAAAACAGAGAAACACGAAGCGAATACAGAAGGACTAATACATAAGCTCTCGAAACCAGCGTTAGAAGCAAGATCGATCGCCTGTTGTGTGTTTTCTTCCGCTGTACAAGCGGGGCGCGACTCGACATTCTCCGGAGGTCGCTTCGGGGTCTCGCGTATGAGGCCTCGGAAAACAAAGAGATTGGTTTAGTGAAGTCAACGTTATGGCCGACCGCCGCTCAGTAAATGCTCAAGCAGAGCGTAGGTTCACCGTGCCTGTCGCCTACGGGGTCACCGGATGATTGTCAGTGAAAGCTATTGGGCGAACTGGAAGAAGCAGCCATCCTCGGGGCACAAATCCTCCTGGTTGCGGAGTGCCAAACAAATGTCGGTTCCTGAAGAAGGATGGATCAAAGTGTGACTGGCCTGGTTACGTCTTCTTTCTTGACATCTAGGAGTGCGGCTCTAACTCCCCGCAGGTAGTTGGGGGTGGACAATAGTGCAGCATCGGGAAAGGGCACCCCGCCTGGGCAGATAAACGATTGCCCGAATCGTCACTGGGTAACATCGCGATTTTACTGACGATCCGGTCTTAGGGGTTCTGAGTCGGAAGTTGCGTGATTGCATCAACTCAGCGGTACCAGTTTTCCCACACTAGTGAACAGTCAAGATTAGAAATCCAACTGTAAGGAGAACTGCAAGGTGCGTTGGATTGCCCCGATTGCAAGTGAACTGATCGTACCGCTGCCTCCGCAATCTACGCAGGGATTTGGCTGTCCGAGATTTACTTTGTTAAACACATTAAAAGCATCTACGCGGAACTTGAGATTGGTTCGCTCGGCAATCATCGTCACTTTTGCGAGAGCTATATCACTCTGGAAGAAACCGGGCCCGCGAAACGAATTACGCTCGACATCGCCGATCTGGCCTGCACCCGGTCGCTGCCACGGACCAACGGGTGGTCCCGCGATGGGGTGGCCTTCGGGGTCCACTCCGCAAACCTTGTTTGGGTTGCAGTCGTTTCCTGGAAGGAGAACGCCTCCCGTGGTTGAAAAATACTGCTCGCGAGTTCCTGTGATGTGAACGAGACCAACAACATTAGGACGGCACGGGGAGTTTGCGTCCACTTCTCTGCCACAATTCTTATAGGATGGCGTGAATGGAAGGCCGCTCCGCCAAACCGTAATCGCACTGAGGGTCCATCCACCGACGAAGCGATCGGCCGCCCTTCCAATTCCACCGAACCAGGCCTTGCCGCGCCCGAAGGGCAACTCCAATATGTTGGTCAAGACAAACCGATGGGTGATGTCGAAGAGTGATGGTCCGTAGCCTATGGTGGGATCCACTCGGAAATAGTTCGAGTCGTAGTCGAACCCCTTCGCCCACGTGTAGTGGGCCATGAACGAATAGCCCCGCTTGAAATTCTTTTGCAGCCTGGCCTGCAGCGCGTTGTAATTGTCGGAAGCATTATTTCCAAAGTACTGTACCGGGAACTGAGTGGGGTCGAACACGCATTTAGGATTTGTCCCACAGCCTCTGGGTGACTCCTGATAAAACGCCCGATACAGGGGTTGTGCCAGGCAGTGAGCGGGGCTATTTTTGTTCGGGAAATAGGAATCCGGTTGGCATCGCTGGTCCATGGGGTTGGTGGTCGTAAGAATGATGTTCTTAAGACTCGGCTGATTCAGGTTGTAAGACGCCCCGCTGTTGCTGTCAGTGAAGACATCTGTTCCCTTGTTTCCTGTGTAGGCCAATTCAAAGTACATGCTGGAAGCGAGTTGGTGCTGGATAGCGAAATTCCACGAGTCCACCGTTGGCACACGGACACTGGAAGGCAGAGCGTTAAGACTTGTTCCGGCATTGTTTAAGGTCGCGAGGTCGAGCAGCGAGAATCGTTGCTGATTGGGAAAGTTAAACGGTGGTGGACCATCCTTCAAATTGAAATCTATTGGTACGTTTTGGTTCACCGTGATTGGCGGATTTTGGGTAGGAGCGATCCCGAATATATCACCCCCATATCCTGCATCGAAACTGCGACCATACCCCACCCGAAAAACGGTGGATCGCTTTAATAGATAGGCAATCCCGAGCCTAGGTGCGAAATTCTTTAGACTACTCCTTACACCACCTGATGGGCTTGGTGTAGGCGCCACATTGAAGAATGTGGTCGCCGCGTCAGGATTGCTAAAACTTGGAAGAAGAAAGCTACCGGCAACATTTACCGTTTGGGGAAAATAAATTTCCCACCTCAAGCCATAATTCAGTGTAAGGTGCGAGTTGATTCGCCATGTATCTTGCCCATAGAAACCAAACCTCTTCTGGCGTTCACCAGCATCGGTCGCGACAGGGCTACTGACAAATCTGTTAAATGAAGTTGCATCTCCGATGAGGAAGGTCGCGAGACCCAAGCCGGTCACATCCTGAGCAAAACCGAAAGAACCTGTCCGTCGCACACGACTAGCCAGACGATGGTTTTGAAGATAACGCAGATCAGTTCCCCACTTGATCAGATGTCGCCCGGCGTCGCGCGTCCAGTTGTTGACAAACTGAAATTGCTGCTCGCGTTCACGCAAGGGGCAATTGCAATTGTTTGCGGCCAGCGAATAGCCAAACAGCAGGTAATCGTCACCGACGCTGGACAGTAGCGCCTTGTCGGTTGTTTGTTGCCCTGGAATTTCAATTTCGGGAATTCCGGTAGCAAGAGGATCGGTGGTCTGTGGTGGAAAAATTCCCGGGATGCGGTCAGCCTTTGGAACTGGAATTTGTCCGAAGTCCTGCGAGTCCTGGTTCAACCGGTAACGTACAAAGCCAAATCGAAAGTCTGTAACTAGCTTGGGACCAAGAGAATCAGTAAATCCCGCAGACACGCCCTGATTAAGCGTATGGACGACTCCCGCAAAACCTAAAGGATTCACACCAATTCCTCCACCTGACGCACCAAATGCAGGTGCCCCCGTGTCGCTGTATCGGCCAAGGCTGTAGCGCCCGAAAAAACGGAGTGCAGAACTGAAGTTGTAATCCGCACGCACATCAACTAGATCTCCGTTGAGGATCTCAGCGCCAGAGACGAAATAGTTGTCGCACACGACCGTGCCAGCACCACACGTCACCCCTGCTGAAGCTTGGTTGGGTCTGGGCAAGAGATTGAGCAGGGCGACCGCCTGATCCGAAATTCTCGAATTGGGAATTTTGTTGTCGGGATATTGGATTGGTAGGCCAGTGGTTGGGTCAATGTCATGCAGATGGCCGTGGATGAAATCAGAATATTCGGACAGATCACATCGCGAGCCTGGCGAACCTTTGCTGCCGAGGCAGGTGTCGCGAACTTGCCGGGTAGGAACATTTAGCAAGACATTTGCGCCCGTGGAAAAGCGCAATCCTTGGTAGTCAGAAAAAATGAACAGCTTGTTCCGAAGGATTGGTCCACCAACTGAGCCTCCAAAAATGCTGTGTTTGCCGGGAGGGACTCCCTCGGGTGCAAATGGATCACTTGATTCGCCCCAACCAGTTCGGCGGTACCCAAATGCATCCCCGTGCCATTTGTCAGTTCCGCTTCGGGTCTGAATAAAAACAACGCCCGCTGTGGCCTGTCCAACGTCGGCATTGAAGCCTTGGGTGGTAACCTTCATTTCTTGCACGGACTCCAATGCGGGATTAATGATGGCAATGCCTTCTAGGGCATCGCGATTTTCCGTACCATCCACTTGAAACGCGCTTCCGCTAAAGTGCTGGCCATTCACGTTCACCGGCACGCCGCCCTGCGGGTTCTGGAGATTTGCAATAAATAGTTTTCCGCTGGAAGCACTGGGCACGAGCAATTGGAATAATGTGACATTGCGGTCTAAAACCGGAAGGGTAGCCAGAGTGCGAGCATCAAAGAAGGTCGACACCTCCGCACGATCGATCTGCAGCATGCTAACTGCGTCGGATGGGCCCGACACGATAACGTGAGAATCTCCGGGTGGTAGAGTCCCATTAATTGTTACAGGAGAATCCACGCCAACCGGCAGGGAGAGCGTCTGCACAGTCTTGTATCCATTCGCCTGGACGAGCACATCGTAATGGCTCGGCACCAGATTGTTGACCACGAAATATCCAGACTTGTTGGTGCGGACTTTGTACTTGGCCTGCGTCTCGGTCGAACTGACGGTTACTAGTGCATTCTTGACCGGCTTCCCCACCTCGCCAGTCAGGTATCCCTGGATTTGCCCATAGACGGATTGCGCGTGAAGAGGAGAATTGATGAAAAAAACTCCGCCAAGCAGCAGAAATATGAGGATCGGCCGAAGATCGCGCATGTTTCCTCCGCGAGGGGCCTTGGGCGCTGTCGTTACATAAATAACGAGGTCACTTCTTCGCCAGGTTCACGTAAGGAGAAGCTTAATAAGAGACTCGATCGCCGCCTATTTCGATGAAAAGGGCCGTTGACTTGGGTCGAATCCTTGGGGAAGGGCGTAATTATACTGCGGCATTTTAGGTTGTCAATGAGTTCGCTTCCTCATGGGCATGAGGACTAGCGGGTAGTCGTCTGCGACGTTTAGCCAAGAGCCGAGGAAACTGGACGACTCCGAAAGGCGCAGTACCAAGACAGTGAGGAGCACGAAATTATGATGAAAAAGCTATATGAAGAGGAACTGACCCTTGAAGCGTCTCCGATACCAGTCCCCAGAGAACTAGATAAGTTCGTCAGACGATGTACTGCTCAAGATCCGAGCAATAGGCCTACCGCCCAGCAAGCTCTGTTCACCTTGAATCAGCTTCGTGATGACGTAACGAAGCATTAGAAACACAATGGCACGGACGAGACTCATCCCCGACTTGGTAATGCATCTGCGTTTAGTACTTGGTTGATTGCGGACATCGAGAAGTGCCCCTCAGTTTGCCTTCCAGTTTTCCGCCATGCCACTAAAATTGCTCGCGACGAGCGATCGGATTAAGAATGGAACTTCAAATTTGAAGTTGGAAGGCTTGAAAACTACCTGCACATCCGGGTCGGGTTGTCTTGTTCGTCCCTCAAAGGTGGCTCAGAAAGCGCATCTCCGCCCTTGCAGCTTCAAGTTGCAAACGCTGATAGGTACGCCAATGCATTCCCTTGGGCTTTTCGGGAAACGGATCCACGATGCAGGAGAGCCACCTAACTTCTCTCGAATCGATTCGACCCGATGCAAAGCACGGTATTTGGATGAGCGGTGCTGGCTTTCGTAAGTAAGGTGACGGCAATTCCGGCAGGATACGGTTCGATCGGTTCGGTCGGAATACAGAATCGCCACGCGACGTCCGCAATCTCTCACAGGGCAGCGAAACCACACTCGGGTTCCCCCGTAGTTGCACGAAGTCCATTCAAGCCGAATCGGAGGCGTCTCATCTCTGCCATCCGTTCGGGACAAGATAAGCCAGTCAGCCTGGCCGTGCATGTTGAATGGAGGAACAACTTCCACATGCCACTCCTCGCAATCGAAAGAACCGAATAGTACTAGGAGTCCCTGCCGGTGCCAGATACGCACGTCGAGTTGGTGATAAGCCGAGATGATTTCCTTGCTGCTCCAGCGCCCTCCGCTACCGCAGCCGCCCATTTCATGCTCCTGATTTACCGAAATCATAAGGGAACGCAACCGCATTTGAAACCGAGAAATACAACCCGAATGCGGTCCGCCAAGTCTTGGATTCAGCTTGCAGCCTCTCTTATGCAAGCGCGAGGTTCGAATCAACCTTGAATAACTTGATGATGTTTGCGACACAATCTACTATCGAGCCTGTGATCAACGAGATCATTGCATGAAAACCCTCTAACGGGAGTACAATCTGTTTCATCTTTTGGGAATGGACCAGTACGCCCTGCCTACAGATTGCGGCTCCTGAAAACCGGATAGCTGCTGCTAGATCATCAGTTAGGATGCCTTCCGATCTTATCTTCAGGTTTGCGGGCCGGTCATTTGAATGTGAACCCCGTGCCTTCCACAGAGCGGAAAACGCCTGAAAAAATCCTCCACGGCAGAGAGGAGGACCGCATTTTGCACGGAGACGAAATTCGTAAGAAAGAACGAGCGTACTACCGCGCCAACCGCCACAGATTCCTTCCTCGAAAGTACGAGCTTGTTAAGAAGCGTGCAGCAGAGCGACGACAAAAAAGCTGCGTTTCGCCGTTTGAACTTGCCTCGTTTGTACAAAACCCCACACTGGAGGAAGAGCGCGGATACAAAGACTTCATTGTGTGCCGTCTTTGCGGGTGGAAAGCCCGGAAACTGTCCCAGCACCTAATTTCGATCCACAGGGAGGAATTGGCCACAGGGCACGCGAGCACCGGTAAGGAGTTCCTTGAGGAGTACAGGAGGCGATTTGGATATAACGCAAGGGCGGCGTTAAGCAGCGGGAACTTGAGAGACCATTTTTCGAAGAAGTGGAAAATCAGCGAAGCCCGTCGTAGACACAAAGGAGGGCGTGCTCGTCGAAAGCCATTTCGACCAGGTCGAGCCCCGGTGCAAGCTGCAAAGGCAGCTCGCGATAAATGGGGCATCTCTAAACAAGCGCAAAATCGAATGTCCCGGGCGCGCAAGCATCGTTCCAGCCCCTCGCGAAGAAAGCGAACTGCGTTTGGGAAAAGCGTTACGGATTGGCGGATTGCGAAACTTAGGCTTCAGGGTAAGGAACACGTTGAGATAGCACGAAAACTGGATCCGCCGCTTGATGCTACTACGGTGAGAGGGCGGCTGCAAAGAATGGGTTTTCCTCCGGGCAAGGCTTGTATTTTTTTTCGGGGTGAAGCTGTAAGCGAAAAGCTCCTCGTTGCACACTTCGAGGATCTTAAATTTCTCCGAGTCTCCAAGGAGATTCTGACTCGCGCGATCCCCGAACCTCAAGGTAGTTCCACATCGCTTTTGACAACGACTGAAGCCGCCGAGTTTCTCGGAGTGACAAGAGGGTGGGTGTATGAACGAGTGCGAGAACGATCGAAGGACCAGATCCCTCATTTGCGATCCGCGGCCGGTGCAATAAGGTTTCATCCGAGGGAATTGCAAGCATGGGCTGCGGGACGCCGCAGCGGCAAGAGTCGATTCTTGTCAACCTTTGATGTGGAGTCAGAACTAGCACATAGGTTGGGTGTGGGGAGACACAGAATCTACGAATTTGTAGTGCTTCCAGGCGGACCACGCAGTCCACGCAGTGGCACACCACGTAAATCGAACCATCCGCTTTCCAAGGATTTGGCTACCAGGCTTCTGGCGTCCATGAGCAGTCTGCGTGAAGAGTTCCGTCGGAGCGGTGCCACCGCCAGCGGTGGCAGACCGAAGTCTTTGTTACCGAGCGAAATATTAGACCTCCCAAACAAATATCGTGAGCTAACAAGAGAACTCAATCTCTTGTTGCATTGGGCAGAACTGCAGAATCAACCCATAACTATGGACCTGATAGGGGAGTGGCTCGCTGAGCGGCTACGAACGGAAACAGCCCACCTACTCCTTTTCTGGCCAAGTTTGCATCAACAACTACCGGCAATGTGTGAACGAATCAGAAATCGGACTCATGGCGGTAGCGTCGGCGGTGCAGAGAGAGCTAAGGAAATCATCTGCCGCGAATACAGAATCTCGAGACCCCAATTGGTTAAAGTAATCAGGATTCCAGCATCAAAGGCCGAATTGAGCATGTAAGTCTTACACTGCAAAGCGGCTCCACTTGGTTCAAAACCTGCCGGTTTCGAGTCTTGACATCATTATAGGGTTGGTCGTGCGAAATGATATTCGACACAACCAACCGATTTGGACGCAGGCAAGCACACACCGGTGCGATCACCTTCATCCCGATGGGGCCAGTAGAGGTATTGACTACTCTGCATTGCGGCGAAGGTGCAGCCGTCGCATTCGCCCGTCGGATAGTCACCTGGCAAGAATGTGGGGCTATTGCGATCACGGATTTACAAGCCAAGTGGCCCAGCATCGAGCCACATCTCAAGTGTGACTCTTATTTCAGCCTCGCCTCTACGTACGCGCAGAAACGAAGTGTGGGTTCCTCTGTGCTGGGTCTGCCGAAATGGAGTCGGAGGGCAAAATGCCTCCGCTGGATCAATGCAGTTGCGGTCGACATCGATCAGCACGTAGACAAGGAATTTTCGGAGAAGCCCCTTCTCGAATCTTTTCTTGAGGAACTTGAATCACGGAATCTGCCTTTGCCCACTTTCCTTGCCTTCTCAGGCCGTGGGCTGTGGGCCTTGTGGCAGCTCAAGGACCACAAGAACCAGAACCAGCCGGTTCCGGCCTTCCCTGACAAGCAAAATCTCGCTCAGCGCATCACACGCGCCCTTGTCGACAAACTTGCTTGTATTGGCGCCGATCGAGCCTCAACTGACGTGGCCCGCGTCATGCGGGTGCCTGGTTCAATCAATAGCAAGACGGCACCCGAAAACTTCCGGGTCCAGTTTTATCGAGTGAGAGATTCGGGGTTCACATTGCCAGAATTGGCCGATGTGCTTGGCGTGCGTGCTTGCAAGCTTTTGCTCCCCGGTGAAAGGAGGTGCAAGCAAGGGCCGAAGCAGATAGCTGCCACAATGCGCTGGCTCCGCCCGCTCGAGGGCTTCCGCGCATTGTGGAAGATGCGCGGAGGCTTCAGCCGCGGTACGCGACACTTTGCGACTTACATATACGCCACGCTTCTTCGGAAAAACCGCGCTACTCCTGAGCAAGTCCTAACTGCCTGTATACAACTGGCCGAGTCGATGACGCCTCAGTTGGACATCGCTGACGTAAAGCGAGCGATCGTCGCCTCCCAGAAGGCCATTCACTACAACTTCAGCAACACACGACTGGCTGAAATGTTAAAAATCACGCCAAGTGAGCGGGCAGGTTTGCCTCGTTGGTTCCGCCCGAAAGCGAAGCTCAAGTCGGCCCAGATCGCCGAGCGTCGCACTCTCATCGCTCAAGAGCTGAACAATGCTCCTGATCGCATCTCGACGCGGCGACTGGCCGGATTATTGGCGGAAAAACACGGCGTCACCTCAAGCCGATTCACCGTGGCACGAGACCTCCGATCTATGAGGGGAGCATTTCCGCTGCTTATAGAACCTAGAGTCCCTCTATGTATAAGCAGCAAAAATGCTCCATTCTCGACGAAGCCAGGTCATAACGACAAGGGGGGCCAAACACAACTAAAGCAGAGTCCACGCGACTCGACGAAGGGAAAAGCCTCCTGACTCGGATGCAGCCGGGAGGCACCGCATGAAACGAGAGAGCGCCCTCGGCAAACGGCCCTTGCGGCTGAAACCGAGTGCTCCATCGTACATCGCCGAGAAATTTCGGTTGTCGGGCTAACAAAGAAGCCTCCTGCAGTCACTGCCTGGACTGACCCTTCGGGCAAGGGGATAAGACGAATTCTAAAGTTGAACTAGTGCCAGTTTCGGGGAACAAAGCAAAGAGATGTCGCAGAGCGAGTGGAAAGAAACAAGTCGAGCGGTAGACGAGATGCTCGCAATCTTGGAGGCTGAGCACCCAATGACCGTGCGCCAATTGTTCTACCGGTTGGTGTCTGTGGGAGCGATCGCAAACAGCCTCGGTGAGTACCGTCGAGTCTCTCGATTGATAACCAAAGCGCGTCGTGATGATCGTTGCCCATATGACTATGTGGTGGATCGTTCGCGCCCAACCTACGCGCCGAACGTGTTTGAAGACTGTTCAGCGTATGTTTCAGCGGTTTCGCGTTCGTATCGCAAGGATCACTGGGAACGGCAACCAAGGCATGTTGAAATCTGGTGTGAGAAGGATGCGGTCATCGGAAGCATTGAGGACACCACGAATAAACTAGGCATTACGGTCAGGGTTGCCCGGGGATTTATGTCGGCCACCCGTGTAAATGACATCGCAGAAGATCTAGATTCGATCGCGAAGCCGACAACGATTCTCTACATTGGTGACCACGATCCGAGCGGGCGCTGCATCGAGCAGGCTGCGCGTGATTCAGTGCTGGCACGATATGCTGAAGTCAGCGATAAGAACTGTTCCTTAGAAATAATCCGCCTTGCAATTCACCAGCATGACATCAACAAATTCCATCTGCCTCCACTACGAATCAAAGACACTGACCCGCGCGCCGATGGGTACAGACGCAAGTTTGGGAGCGCATGCGTAGAACTGGACGCTCTTCCACCATCAGAACTTCGTCGCCGGATCGAGGAGTCCGTGGTCGCGTTGCGTGACGAACAGGCTTGGAAAAAATCGATCCACATCGAACAGGTGGAGATCAACTCAATCGTATCGTTTGCGAGGCAAATGAGAGCCGGGACCACAGAGTGAGCTATCCAAGTCGCCAATCGCGGGCGCGACTGCCAAGGAAAACGGTGGTTAAAGCAACGGCTGCTCAGAGTAAATGTGGAAAACGGTGGTTAAAGCAACGGCTGCTCAGAGTAAATGACTGAAAATATGAACACAAAAACGTCAGATTCCGGCTTGATGTCCCATACAAACGAAGGCGGCGCCGAATTGATCGACTCAGCAGAATTAGCCACTCGGTGGCGAGTCCCGGAATCTTGGGTTCGCAATCACACTCGCGGTCGGACACCGAGAGAAGAGCGGATTCCGTGTTTGCGGCTGGGTAGATACGTTAGGTTTCGCTGGGGAAGTACCGAACTGGAGAATTGGCTCGAGAAGCAGCGAGGCTAGAGGCCTAGTTGGACGGACAAGAAATATCCTCCTAAATTCAGGCTGGCTGAGCGTAGACTAAGAGCGTGCCGGGCACTGCGGAAACAGCGCCCGACACTGACCGACGTCCCTAACGGAGTAGGAACGGCGGCTTTCTGAAGTCTAATTCACACGAGCTTCGGAACCCCACCTCTTCAAATTTCCTTCTTCCAAGGCGTCTGGTCTCAAACTATTGAGAACAGGAGCAACTTTATGAGAAAGCAACAAGGGCAGATCATACGGCTCAACGATCGATGGTATGTTCGTTATTGGGAACGTCGTAACATCGGCGGAATCATCGAGAGAAAGCGCGTGACTCATTTTATTGGTCAAGCCATCACTCGAAGCAAGAGGCCACCGGCAGATATTTCGGACGAAGTCAGGCGGTATATGGCTACCATCTACAGCGAACAGGTGCCCGCCGAGCGAATTCTTACAATAGTAGACTTCGTGGAGTCCGTATACCTTCCTTGGATTAAGCGTCATCAACGTCCCTCTACACTGAAAGGGTATCAACAGGTGTGGCGGCAACATTTACGGCCTCTCTGCGAAAAAGTGTGGCTTAAGAACGTCCGCACGTATGACGTTCAGGGCTGGCTAAACGCGATCGCGAACAGGAACTCACTAAGCCGCAACTCGCTTAAGCGAATCCAGTCGACTCTGAGCGGGGTTTTCTCTCTCGCAAAGCAGCTCGGGCACTACCAGGGCGTGAATCCTGTGCAAGACACGCGCGTCGATCCGACCGCGGCTGAACCTGCAAAAACTCACGCCTACACGTTGGAAGAAGTGCAATCACTCCTAGAAGTTTTACCCGAGCCTGCTGCCACTGCTTTCGCTGTCGCTGCCCTGATGGGTCTGCGTATCGGCGAGATTGAAGCATTACAGTGGGAGGACTACCACGACGGCGAGATGCACATCTCGCACTCAATCTGGAACGGTCGCATCGGTACACCCAAAACTCGAAAATCCGCTGCCCCGGTGCCCGTAATTAGCCAGCTTGCGGAACGGCTGGAGTCACACCGGCTGCGCTCCGGTAATCGCCGAACGGGGTCGATCTTCGCAAACAGTTTGTTGCGCCCGCTCAGCATGAACAATCTGCTCAAGCGTTTCATCCTGCCCACCCTGAACCGCTGTGCGCGCTGCGGCCGATCGGTGGGTAGACTGCACCTCAACGCCGATCACGACTTCGTGCGCGATTCGAGGCTTCCGGAGTGGCATGGCTGGCACAGCGCACGGCGGGGGTTGGGCAGCAACCTGTATCGCTTGGGCGTGCCGCCCTTGGTGATCCAGCGAATCCTCCGCCACTCAAACGTAAGCACGACTCAGTCGTACTACATCCTTCCCAGCGGCGATGACGTTCGGAAAGGGATGGCAGAATTCTCCGCCGAGTGGGCGAAAAGGATGCCTTTAACACAGACTGGCGAGCTTCCGGACACCTACGGGACAGTAGAACCGGCTCCGGGCGTTTTGCCTGGATCCATCAACTGATGACGAGATTGGGGTTAGGCTGGAGCCGACGATCGGACTTGAACCGATGACCTGCCGATTACGAATCGGCTGCTCTACCAACTGAGCTACGTCGGCTTATTCTTTTTTTGTGTACTTGTGCGTGCTCGGGGCTTTATCGAGCAACCATCGTGGTTATTGTATCAGCGCACCCCTTATGAGCGAGTAGTAGGCGCGTTATTCGAGCCCGACCGCTCTGAGAGCGGGAACAATCACAGGTCGGGGAAGGTTGACGAAGTCCAGAGAATCACGCTTGCGTTCTCCTTGGACCACGTACCCGTTGATAGGACAACCATCATGCTCCGAAAACCGATGCAGCCACGGCGCTGGTTCCAGTCAATGAGCCTTTAGCTGCCTGCTCAATGAACTAAAAGCCGTAGTTTAGACGTCGAAGTGCATCTTTGTATGCATCGCGAGCCGCGGTGGCTTTGTTTTGGGCATCTTGCTCGCGGAAGTGAGACTCATCCCATCGTTCCATTGCAGTCTCGGAGTGGTCGGGAGTAGCTAGCGCCTCTTCAGCTCGAATTGCATCAACCCATTTGTCGACAGCATTCTTGTAAGCGACACGTAACTGATCGAGATCTTCGCTACCCATAAGCACGGAGCTTAAGCGACGTTTCGTTTCCAGTCAATTTGAAATCAGCTGATCAAAGATCACTTACATCGTGAACAGTTGCTACCGGGAGATGACGATGTAGCCCATTTTCCGCCCCCCAGAAAGTTCGATATCGTCGCATTGGCAAACGCAAGTCTAGTGAGGAGTGGCGTTTTGTAGACTTCGCGGAGGGCTGCAGTGCGCGCCTCACCCTTCACGCTGCTGCCGAGAACGCGCGGTACTCGTCATCGGATTGAGCGGGCAGCAACACCCACAGCGTATATACACCCAATGCGGTTCCCAGCGGAATATTGAACAGAGAGAGAAATCCCATCACCAGCGCGAGCAAGCGCCCCCACGGCTCCCGTTGTAAAAGTCCCCAACCAGAGATGAATCCGGCCGCACCCTTCAGCAGAACCAATCCCGCAATGAAGGTCAGAAACGGGCGCAGCCACATCGACGCCGGCGGTGGACCTCCGTTTGGAATATACAGTCCGTGCCCGAAAATAGTTTGCGCCACGATCGCCAAAACGATTCCGGCAATCACCGAGAATGCCGAATAGGCCATCCACAAAATTCCCAGCAACCGCACATGTTCCTGAACTCGATTGCGCCGATATGCAATGAGCCCCAACACCGGCTTACCGCAGCGCGCACACACTTGTTGTCCCGGCTGCAACTGACCGCCACATTGATCGCAGAACATTGTTCTCCTCGCCCCTCTTGCAAGAGATACGTATAGCAATTCAGTGATGTTCGCTCTTTTTGGCTTGGCGGGGACGGAGACGAAAATTGGCTACTAAGCGAAAAGGCCGCCCGGCAACTAGGGCAGCCTTTTCTTTCAAGGGAGAATAGTTCCAACGGAGGTAGTTCCATCAGAACTTTCTGCGGGAATCTTATGAGCCTGAAAAGGGGGGTGTCAAGCAAATTCTGGGAATTAAATACCTTTACTTTCAATAGTTTACAAAACTATCGGAACAATCCTCAGACTGGCTCAGAATGAGACATTTTCTCCGTTTCCGGCCTGTAAAAACCTTGATTTGAGTCACTTACCACTCCCCGGCGTACGCTGAACCCCCTCCTCCAGGTGCAGCGAGATGATCTCGATCGCTTCTGGCCGGTCGAAAACGGTGTCCGGGAAAAACCGCTTAATGAGGATGCGGAACCCGCCAAATGCGAGTCCTCCAATCAACGCGCAGCCCACGACAATGCCGCACAACAGAATCACGTTGAACAGAAGGTTGGCGAGATTGTCTTTCTTGGTGACGTAGGTGTTCTCGTTCCACGTGACGTCTGCGTCGTAACTCACGGAGCCGAGCAGAGATTTGGCTTCGTTCAACGAGATCGGACCGGCCGCAACCACCACAATCGGTCCCGTGCGGCGGTCGAAGAATGGCGCCACATCGATCATCGACGCTGATCCCTGCTGCTGCGCCGGCTGATGCAGTGCCTCAATCTGCTTAAGACGATCGGCAGCGATTTGCGGCGTCGGATATGAAATCAGCATCAGCGTCGCGTCGCCTGCCTGCGCCGAATACTTTCCGATCACTACTTCCGCGCCCGACTTGAAATCCACCAGCGGCGTGGGCAGCGGCGATCCCACGCGATCGAGCGTGACCGGGCCCATGATGTACTTTGCCGTGTTCTTCTCATACGAGTCCTTGGGCAAATACGTGGGCAGCGAGGGCAGATTGCGCGCATTGCCTTCCGGCATCGGCAGAGTCGAGGACAGCTCGCGCAGTTCGGCGGCCGACATCACGCTCAAGCGGTCAAACACCGCGTCCACCAACGTGTTTCCCTGGTAGAAGAGCACGCGATTGTTGAGCGACGAAGCCTGCGCCCCGATTTTCTCGTTCAGCATCTCTGGGATCTTGTAATAAGTGAAAGCGCCATACGCTCCGCTAGCATCGTCGAACACAGCAGCCTTGATCGTGAGCTTCCGACCATCGTCGCGGGTGTAGCTCGCCTTCTCTAAATACTCAAAGCCGTACTCCTTGAGTACCGGAGCGTTCGTCTGATCGGCAGCGGCCGGATCGGCGTTGACAGACGACTCCTGTTGCTGCCAGCCGTCAAACTGCTTGGGCAGCACCGGTTTCGGCGGGACAGCAAAGGCGGCTGAGGCCGCCGCCAGCGTTAGCGCGAGAACAAATAGGGTTCGTAAACAACGACTCATGTGCGGAAAACAGAGAACTCCTTTGTGTTTAGACTACTGGGGACGCGCGAAAGTTTCCAGCGCCACTCCGGGCCGCATGGTGGCAGAGCAGGCCCGGACGGAGCTACCATCATGAGCATCAAAGAACCGATCGAAGGAGTCTAAGCATGCGCACTGACATCGTGCCAGGTGCCGTTTTCCCCGACTACCAACTGCCCGATCACACCGACACATTGCGCAAGCTCAGCGACCTGCAGGGCGATGACCCGCTGATTCTCACGCTCGCACGCGGACACTACTGCCCCAAAGAGCACCAGCAGCACCTGGAACTCGCCGCGTTCTACCCGAAGATCGCGGTGGCGTACACGCAAATCGTCACGATCTCCACGGACGAACATCACAGGCTGCAGGAGTTCCGAGCATCGGTCGGCGCTCAGTGGCCCTTCCTCTCTGACCCTGAGCGAAAGGTTCAAAAGGATCTCGACATCCAGGAGTATACCGACCCAGATAACAATCCAATGATCCCGCACACGCTGGTGCTGAAGCCGGGACTGCTGATCCATAGCATCTACAACGGATATTGGTTCTGGGGACGGCCGTCGATAGGCGACCTCTGGCACGACCTGCGCGCTGTGACGCGCGAGATCCGCCCCGACTGGGATTTGAGCAGCCCAGGACTGCGCGAGGCCTGGAAGGCGGGCGACTTCTCTAAGTTCCACGGCTGGAACAAGCGCCCCGATGCGAAACCAGTTCCGGCTGGCCAGAAGGATAAGCGGTAATGCGTGCGCCGTAAATTCCCTATTGAGGACAAGCTTCGCGGTGATCGAATGACGGAAAACGAACCCGCCAACCCCTAGCGAACCTCTCAGGGATTCTCGTCCACTGGCTTACTGCTGCTCACCTGCTCCTGCACCAGGGGCATCTGGGATGACACCTGCAGTTCCATCATCATGGCAATGCGTCGGTCTAGTTGGAAAAAGGTTGCCGCCTTCGTCCCGTCCAAAACCTTGGCCACCATCGGAACGTACTTCTGCCGCAGCTGGGCTGTCGCGATGTCCATGTCCAACCAATTTCGAATAAACAACAGGGACCGCTCGCTCGTCAGTTTCCCCCAGTTGTCTGCGTACTCTTGGATCAGGCCGAACTTCTTGTCGTTGATCGCAATCAACTCCGTCACGTACTGGTCGTAAACTGGCCAGAACTTTGTCGCTTCCGTCTCGGTGAGCTTCAAATTCGCAGCAATTAATTGTTTCCTCTTCGAGCGAAGATCTTGCCGAAGCAAGTTCAAGTCCTGATCCTTGATAGCGTGAGTGGTGCCCTCAGTTGAGAGCGTCTGCGCGCGCGCTGTGACCCCGCCGAGCACCCACGATCCCGTTATCAATACCACCGCCATGAATCTATTCACGATTGCCTCCTTGACCATTCATCAAAATCCCGGAGCCCTGAAGTTGGCTGCTGTCAGAACCAACAGTCCCTGCCGACGTACTATCATGTCTGCTTAAGGAGTTCTTCTATGGGCAGTCTGGCTCTTCTGCAATCCCTGAAGGAAAGCGTTCTCAGCCAAGCGACCGTGAAAGCCATATACGGCGAACCGATCACGGCACACGATAAAACGATCATTCCGGTTGCAAGAATCATGTATGGCTACGGTGCGGGTGCGGGCTCTGGAGGCATGGGCGAAAGCAAGAACACTCGCGGCGAGGGTGGCGGTGGCGGCGGCGGAGTGAGAGCAGTTCCCGTAGGGGTTATAGAGGTGAGCCACCATCAGACGCGATTCGTTCCGATCTCGGACAAGCGAAAATTGGCTGGTGCGGTGCTGGCGGGAATAGGTTTTGGAATGTGGTGGGGATGGCGCAGACATCGTTAATGCTTATGCGATAGAAAAGCAATTTGTCTTCCCGCCTTGCTGCGCGGTTAGTTGTTGTCGAAGCATCGCGACTACCTCGCGGGCCCGGAAGTCACGCGAATTCCGTTTGAGCGTTTCTAGGATCGTGAGCCTAGTTCCTCAATGGCCGACTGAAGGTATAGCCGTACGAAGGGAAGCTCCAGTTCACTTTGCTTGCAGAACTTAATATGCCGAATCGCCTTGCCCGTTCCCTTCAGGACCCGGTTGGGATCAGGGAGTAGCGCACCCCGGCTGAACCCAAGGTTCACGTGGGTGCTGTAAGTCACGATGTGGCAAAAACCATCCTTGAGCGGTTTGCCCGTGAACGAGAATCCAATTGAGACTGCATATCCTTTCACGACGGATTCGATCGCCCCCGGCGCTTCCTCTAGAACCACGTCGCGCAGTGCCAAGGTTAGGTTCGAGACATGTCGATCGTAAGCAGCGAGGTAGCTCAGTAGACGGCGGTCTGGCGGTCGAGTCATCTCTTAACAACAAGGCTAGGCAGGGTCGGAGCCCTTCAGTCTTCAGTGGTTCATCATAGCTCCGTTGTGTACCGAGGTCTGCCAACGATAAGCATCGATACCAACGTCGCCGTTCAGGGGCCCGTTCATTCCTACAAGTGGGGACTCTTCCGTTCACCAGACTCGATCCCAGACGATCGATTTCTGTTCAAGTCGGTTCTTATCCATGTGAGACTGGATGACAGCGTTAAGTCTGCACCGATCGTCGTCGCCGATCTGAAGGAACCGGAACGGTTGCAAAGTGCGGGAAATCGGAATCAACAGTTCTGCTGTCCCGAAAATCAGGCCAGTTTCCGCCCGGAACATCAACTTAACAATGGAACCCTGATTGAGAGGGCTGGACAAGCCAATCAGTCCGCCAGTAACGGAAATCACCTGCAGTTTTCCATGCACCTGCTGTCCGTCAGCCAAGCGAAGAACCGCCGTGGTGGTACGTAGCAGGTTCAGTCGCGTCGGTCGCGCATGAGTGTCCGATTGCGATGGGGGAGTCATACTCGGAGCCAGTGTGTTCTGAGCATACGAATGATAGAAGGTTACGGAAGGACCTGTCCGAAGAGCCATCCGCGTGCGGCTGACGAAATATCGCCACCCGCCCACGACCTCGATACAGTTACTGTGAGGATGAGGCCGCTCGCGAGAACCTATGCGATTCCTGCGCGATTTCTCTCAGTGCACAGTCTTGGATTCAGGAGGTTTCACTTGTGAAGAAGCACCCGATAGCCATAAAGCTATTTCTGCCGTTGTCCTTGGCCCTGATCTTAGCAATCGCTTATGGCGCGCACGCACGACACGCTGCGCGATCTCGAGAAGCCACCTGCTACCGCACAAATCGCGAGAAGCTTGATTCCCTCGAAACTTCGACGGCCACGATCAACGCCGAACTCCAGGAAATCCAGCTCGACCAGGACGTAATCGATCGACTCGACGGTACAGATGATGACACGGCTATCGCACGTCGCGACCGCATGATTGATGGCGTAAAGCTCAAGCTCACAAAGGTCAACAAAGACCGAGCCGAGAGCCAGCATCGCACGGAACAAATCCAGGCCGAGCTATCGAACTGTCTCGCAGAAGTGAACTGATGCGGTAGGTCCCCGTCAGGTCTATGCATCACTGCGACCTGCAGGAGCTATTCAGAACAAAACAGATGTAGACTAACGCCACCTGCGAGGTGGTGTCTTGGTGTATGAACCGTCGCGCCTTTGCACTGACAGCCGCGATTCTGTTCGTCCTGTCTTGGATATTTCCGGTCGCTGCGGGGCTAGTGAGGAATCCGGCAACCTTGCCTCGATGGTGGGGAGCCCTCGACGTCGCGCTCGCATTTTTGATCGCGGTTGGAGCGTTGGGTGTTCAGGTGCTAGATCACGGACGCGTGGGCCAACACTCGGAGCAAACCACGTATCGTATCTATCGCAGGTTGCTGCACGCGATATTAATCGTGGCCGTTGTGGTCATCCTGGCGGGCGATCGAATCAACTGGACGAATTGCGCGACGGGCTTTCTCTGGCGTACGTGGCTACTCTTGTACATTCTCCCGTGGTGGCTTGCTGCTGGTCGCCCCGAAATTCCCGACCCCAAAAGGCAGGTTCCGGCGCAAAAATGAGCATTAGTTCCGAGTAGTCGGCAACCCAGAAACCGGGAACCAGGCTCGCAGTCGTCGAGGACATCACCACCACCACAGTGGATATCTGAGAACGAACAATCCTGAGGCAATAAGAGAGCGCCGAATAGTTGTCTCTTACGGCTCCTTGGAAGAACGCTAGCGTGAAATTCGGTAGGGTTCGCCTGAGTTCTTGTGAAGCAACTGAACACCGGTGGCAGAAGCTCTAGGCGGCCGCCTCTCGTGCTTCGATGGCTTTGACGGAATTTTCGAACGCTTTCCCCAAAACACTCTTCCCAATCGTTCTGAGCACGAACCCGAGCGCTCGCCCCTTGACGTTCTTGCCATCGCGTATGACGGTCACGTCGATGTCGGTCAGGCCGCCAGGGCGTCGTGTAAATGTGTAGGTGTGCCCGGACGCGCCTCCCCACAAGTTAGAGTCGGTTGTGGCGAGCACGACGTGATTGGGATCGGACCAATCGTAATGTAGGCGTTCCCAGATTCCACTCGAGCCTTCTGTAACGTCGGCCTCTGTGCGTCCGCGTTGATGCACCTTCAAATACGCATCGGCACTGTTGCCAAAGACCTTCGAGCGGCCCGGCCCGAAGTCGGTAAGGCCGGCAACGTACTGCTCGGGGGTTAAGCTCGTTGTCCGGTGAAGATGGATCGTAGCCATAGGTTCCTCCTTGCTTGGACATTGTGAGTCAAATGACCGCAAATCGATAGTCATCCGTTAGCGTTCGTTAGCCACACATCGAAGAAGTAATGCATGAAGCTTTCTAGCGGGGCGTCGCTTTTTTCCGCTTGCGATCGTAGCAGCGCCCCCTCCCAACTGTTGAGCAAGAAACCAGCCAGCGACTCAGGGTCCGTTTTTGCTGGAAGTTCTCTCTGCGTGACTGCCTGCTCGACGACCTTCGCAATCACGTGCTGCCAGCGCGCGAACGAAGTGCTGATGCGTTTCCTCAACTGAGGGCTCTCGGCCGCGATCTCCAAAGTGAATCGGCCCATCATGCATCCTGGAATCGGTGCGCTTTGGCCACCAGCCTCTATCAGATCGCTGAAATATCGCTTGAGGCGCTTTAGCGGCGACGTCTTCGAATCGTTGAGGACGGCAGCCGAATGCTGGGCCTCGCGAGCGATATACCTCTCGAGCGCAGCTTCGGCAAAATCCTCCTTGCTGCCGAAATGGTGATAGAACGAGCCCTTGGGCACCTTGGCCGCATCCAGTATCTCCGTCACCCCGGTGGCCTGGTATCCATGTTTGTGCATCAGCTTCAGGCCCACGTCAATCAAGTGTTCTCGCGTCGACTTTGATTTCGCAGTCATTCGGTTCCTCGCTGCTCTGCTTGTCGCAACGTCAGTCCCTAAATCAGACTTGAGTCATTAAGGCAAAAAATAGATCAGGCCTCGTTCTCCGCCAGATCAGCCCCAATCCCATAACGAGCCGCCGGTTTCTGACGCGAAAGATTCGGACCCAGGGCCTTGCGCGCCGCTTCAAACTTGTCCCAGTCGGCAGCGTCGGGCAGAGATGGAATCGTGATCAGCTCTTGCTTGTCGAGGCCGGCGAGTGAAGCGTCTACCATATCCTCAGCTGTCATTACGATTTGGCTAGGAAGCTCCTCCACGGGACGGCCCGCCTTGGCCCACAAAGGCGTTGCCGTCGCTCCGGGCAACACAGCCTGCACGGTCACGCCCGTGCCTTCGACTTCGTTCTTTAGTGCCTGCGTAAAATTCACCACATACGCCTTCGTGCCGCTGTAGGTACCGTTCAGACGTTCGGGCGCCAGAGCAACGATCGAAGCAATGTTGATGAGGATGCCGTTCTTGCGCGCCACAAAACCAGGCAGGGCGGCAAGGGCCAGCCGGGTTAAAGCAGTAACATTCAGGTAGATCATCGACTCCAGATCCTCGATCTTCGCATCCAGAAGCTTCCGCACGCTGGCCGTGCCGGCGTTGTTGACCAAAGCCGTGATCGCGGCATCGGTGCGCAGCCGCTCGGCGACGCGCTCAACGTCTTCCTTCCTGCTGAGATCGGCAGAGATTGTCTCGACCCTACGGCCGGTGGACTTCAATCGGGTGGCAACTTCAGAGAGCTTCTCTTCGCTGCGGGCAACGAGGATGAGGTCGTAACCGCGTTTGGCAAAGCGATCTGCATAAACAGCGCCGATTCCCGTGGAAGCGCCAGTGATAAGAACAGTTCCTTTGGATGATGACATGTTGATTGCCTCCTTGAAGCTTCGAACCATCTCGCTCGTAACCAGTTAGAGTAGACCGGTCGGTCTAATGATTCAGAATTTTTCCACAGCAGGCTTCCCTTGATGCCCAACCACTGAACGTAATCCCTCCATGGGAAGACCAATCGGAATCGAGTGCGTTCGTTTTGTTACATGGGCTGAACGCTTGGTAGGACGACGACCACGGCCTTCAGCGTCCTCACACCAAGGCGATCGGTAAATGACCTTGATCTGTGATTCTTGACAGTTGGGTGATATCCCGGGGTTGGTTAGGCTCCTACTGAATCCGGTCAGTAGCAATCCTCCTGCGCACCCGATCTAACAATGGAGCAAGAAAGTTCCCCTCAACGTAGACGTACTGTCAGACGCGCGGCGGCGATACGGTTAATCCTGGCAGTGGCCTTCTTGCCTTGGGCGCAACACCCCTTGACTGCTCAAACAACCGCAAATGACGTCCCGAATGAAGCAAGGACGTCCAGCGACGCCTGGCGGATAAGCGTATCTCCATATTTGTGGATGGCGGGGATGAACGGCGTAGTGGGGTTTGGCGGGCGCGGAGTGCAGGTCGACCAGTCTTTCAGCGACATCTTTCACAACTTGAAATTCGGGGTAATGGGCCTCTCTGAAGTTCGCCGAAATCGGACGGGCATCATCACTGACCTGATATACATTCGGCTCGGCGATGAAACCGCGACACCGATCGAGGGCTTGCAGAACACGATCGATGTCAAAACGTCACTCAATACCTTCACTCTAACTCCGTACTTAAGCTATCGAATCGTTGGCGGCGACCGCGGATCCATAGACATGCTCTCCGGCGCGCGGTACTACCACATTGGAGCCAGCATTTCAGGTGAAGAGGGTTCGGGCCGCGTATCGTTCTCGACAACCGACAATTGGGCTGATTTCGTCGAGGGTGGAAGGTTCAAGCTGAATCTGACCCCGAGCATAGGTGCTTTTTTCCTTGGCGATGTCGGTGGGGGCGGATCAGCGCTGACGTGGCAAGTTGTCGGTGGAATTGGATACAAGTGGAGCAAGCGGTGGTCGACCGAACTAGGTTATCGGCGCTTGTATTTTGATCGTCGCGGAGATCACGGTCTCCATATCGAGCAGACACAGCAGGGTCTGATAGTGGGCGCAACCGTCCGTCTGCGATAACCACGTCGGGTTCCAAATGTCCTTTACATTGCGGTCGTGTGCGAGCTCATCACTACTCGAAAGAAAATGACGAAGCCTGGTAAGCGACTCGAATGTATCTGCCTCGTAGTGGTCCTCACCGTCAATGCGGGCGCATGGGTGTTTCCAGAACACCGAGACATAGCGTTGCTGGGTTTGGAACGTCTTGAACCCTCTCAACGGTCGGCGCTCGACAAGCTTTGGATGGAGGCACGGGCGGGACATGAAGCTCGAATGTGCGCCCAAATTGCGGAGCCCTCTCAGGGCGCTGATCCCGGCTGCCTCGATTACGCTTCATGGAGCGCCATCTCGGGAGATCACTCCTGCTCAGCTAGCGACATGCTCTTCACGGTGCTCGACAGTCCGTGGATCCTCAAGGTAGCTGGTGTCGGTGCACATTTGAAGTCGCGTCTCGCCTCAGCGAGCAGGCCCGACCAGCGACTGAATGCCGTACGCGATTCCGATATATCTCTCCTGCGCGCTGACCCCGCCTACGTCTCTCGGGCCGGATCCAACAACGCACATTTTCTTCTCGCTCGTCCCGATGCGGCGATGTCGACGGAAGCCTATGCGGATCTTGCATTAGGCCCCAACGCGGAGATGAATGCCCTCGCAGCCTACATGTGGTACCACCTGCGCGCCCTGGCAAAAACGACACGCCTCGCGCAAGGCGGCATACCTGCTGACATGCGTTCCCGTACAGCGCTCGCGGCACTCGCGGACGAAGCTTTTGCTTTGCACTTCCTGGAAGACAGCTTTGCCGCAGGCCACGTCGCTGGCACCTGGGGCAACTCTGCGGTGCGCAAGGGCACGCATGACTATTACAGCGAGCACGGATTGGAAGTGGGCAGCTGGAACCACAAGCGCTTTGTTGCGCTAGGCGATGCCTATATGCGGCCAGAAGACGCAGAGCGTGCAGCTGCGGCCGTACGCGACAGTCTTGCCCAGCTTGCAACCGCCCTCGACGGGGGCTTGCACTTGGTTGAACCGGTTGTTTCGAACACCAGCGAACCAGAAGGCTTTGATGTATGTCGCGAGTCTCACTTCCCTGCTGCGCCGGGACGGCTAGAGGACATGCGTTACCTCATCCCGGTCATCGCACAAACGCCCGTGCCGGCACTGGGAGCCGGTAAGGGGGAGCTACCGCGCTTCCGCGCAGAACTTGGCCCATTCGTTGGCCTAACGAGCGGCGTCACCGGTGTCGCACTGGGCAGGGGATTCGGTTCCACCCAAACCACCGCCGGGGGCATCGGATCACTCGATCTGTCTTTTCGCATGGGACTCGGTCTGGAGGGCGTGCTGAATGCATCCAGCGATGGGCTCACATTCATCGATGCTGGAGTCCGGCAAGACTCATCGGCGCAGGGCGGCCCTTCAATTCCCGGTAGAGCTGCGATTGCGCTGCGCGGGCGAGCCCCTTTCTGGCTGATCCCGGGCGACTTGATCTTGGCTGCCCCGGTTCTGGCATTCACCAGGCCCCAAACACTGCAAAAGATGGCGGTGCAATCAGCAAATGGCGGCCTGATTCCATGGCAGGCAGTGATTGCAACACGAGTCGGGCGCTTCCAGTTCGTACTTGGCCGCGAAGTGGGAGTCAGTCTCTACGGGTACACGTCAGACCAGACTATGTTCATTCCGACGCCCAGTGTTCCACCAGCCAACGCTACTCAAATCAAGCTGAAATCGATTCGCCTCGACGTTCCACTCTTCGAGTACCGAATTTTTCGAACATTCTCGCAAAATCAGAGTTCTGGCTTGGCTCTTCAGTTCTTCGCCGGATTCGACCGGCCAACGAGCGTTTCCGTTGTGCAGCCAGTGGACGCTCCGAAACCAAGTCTTCACACAATCGTCAGCGGAGGAGTGCGAATGGTGTTTGACTGGCGACACTATGTGACGTTCGGCCCTGGTCATTGAGGTTGTGCGCAGTTCCAACATCTACAGCGGCGCCATGAGGTTGGTTGGCGGAACATCGACTTTCTAATGATGTCTGCGCTATCGCAACATTGTTAATGAATCCCGCCCTGACGCAGAACTCCACCCGAGGACTTGCAAGCCGCCCCTATCGATCACTAAGAGCCGATATCCGAGTGTCGCTTATCAGTGCACCTAAGCTTGTGGTTAGCGAGCCGTGTCCATGCGCTTCTGGCATTCCGCCATGAACCAGTCGGCAGTGCGCCCGAATTGGCCTAGCGGGTCGATGGCGAGATCAAAACCGCCCAGGATGGCCTGGTTCAGGCCTTTGGTAAGAGCTTCGTTAAACCGCCTGTAGGTCGGACTCGCTTGGCTGAGAGGATCGCTGGACCGGATCGGGGTCCTGAGCTTAATGCATACGAGCTCAGATGTGTGTGTGCCGCGGTAACGGACCGTCACGGTCTTCTTCTCCAGCGTGACGATGTCGCTCCAATTGACCACAACCTTGCGCGGCCACATGCCGGGAAGATGAAGTTGGCGTGACGTCATGCGCGCCATCACCGGCATGTGCTTGCGCCAGTAACTGCCTCCGGCGACTGTTGCCGCTGAGGCGATCGAGATCAAAGCGCCGGCGGTCACGTTGCGGCCTTTCGCCGTGGGAGACAGGAAGAGCAAGCCGATCACGAACATGACTGCTCCGAAACCCATCACACCCCACGCATAAAGCGGGCTGAGTTTGAGTTCGACGTCGGGCAGCTTCGCATAGCCCACTGCGCTCTTCGAAGCCAGCATGGTTGGAGTGGAGACGCCCATGTTGGCGAGGCTAGCCGGGCTTCCCTATTGGAACAAGATGACCAAGGTAAGCGATCTTGGCCAGCTGCTTTCCGCGTCTAGTTTCCTGGGTAAGCGAAGCGAGGCATCGGTCGCGCGGTCAAGCGTATGGCGATGACGCTTACCACTGAACTATATTTTGGGAAGACTGAAGCGACTTATATTTTTTACCCCGAGCGACAACCGAAACTTTCTACACATCTAAAAACACTGCGCTACGGCAAATAGAAGGAGTAGTTCCATGACTCGACCGAAAACAAGAATATTGGTGGATGGCGGCGACCCTCAGGAAACCATGCGGATTAAGGAGTTGCTTGGGTTTGTCGATGGCCAGACAACGAACCCTTCATTGATAGCCAAGAACCCGCACATCAAGGAGCTCATCGCGTCCGGCCACAAGCTTTCCAGTCGAGAGGAGATGGACGAATACAAGAAGATCGTGCGGACCATCTCTCCATTGGTCGGCGACGCAGGCGTTTCTATCGAAGTGTTTTCCGATGAGAATACTTCTGCACAGGAGATGTTCAACCAGGGTCACGAAATGTATTCCTGGATTCCGAATGCGTACATCAAGTATCCCTGCACGACAGAAGGCCTCCGAGCGGCACAGATGTCGGTGAAGCAGGGCATAAGAGTCAACATCACGCTTTGTTTTTCACAGCAACAAGCAGCCGCAGTGTATGCCGCAACCAAGGGAACAAAGGAGCCAGCCTACGTCTCGCCTTTTGTGGGACGCCTCGATGACATCGGTCAGAACGGAAT
>Ga0126383_10000299_pt1 | contig 26171 bp, 44 predicted proteins | sample PanSoiMetPlot_35_FD_96882 | JGI IMG/M metagenome (GOLD analysis project Ga0126383, IMG submission 96882) | Tropical forest soil microbial communities from Panama - MetaG Plot_35 | ecosystem: Environmental > Terrestrial > Soil > Tropical forest > Bulk soil | place: Panama | collected 2016-02-17 | reverse complement strand
TCCACCCAGACCTTATCGATTGCTTCAAGCGATCTAATCTTGCCGGCATTATGTCGCAAACCTTCAAAGATAAATTCGCTTCCCGAGCCGGTTTTGCTTCTGATTGCGGTATCGAGGATATCGAACTTCTCAGCGAGGCCCAGAGAGCGGATGCGATCGGAGAGCAGGCGGTGCACGCTTTCGCGGATCGAGGCCTGGAACTCGCGGCAGCACAGCACGCGGGTCGGTTTCTTTGCCGCCTCGAGGGCGAGGTAGGAGGCGATCGACCAGGACTTTGAGCCGCCGCGCCCGCCATAGGCGATCTTGTAGCGATGCGGCTCGAAGAGCGGCTGCAGCGCGATGGGGAAGTCGGCGATGCTCATTCGGCGTCGTACTCGATGCGGAAGGTATCGCCCTCGTTTGGCGTGACATCGACCGGTTGCGCGCCGGGCGCGACAAAGCGCACCTCGATAAAGCCTTCGCCGGTTTGCGCCGCGGCGAAGAGCGCCTCGAAGGCGTCGCGTTTTTTGGGCAGCCCCTCGCCGAGGATGATCTTGATCGCGGCGAGGCGATCGGACCATGGCAATCCGGCATCACGCATGCAATCGATGGCGTGCTGGACGGCTTCCACGGTATGCCTGCGGGCGATGCCAAGGGCGCGTTCGGGGTAAGGCGACGGGCGGTGCGCCTTGTTGCCGGGCTTGAAGTGTCTGAGGTTGGCGAGATTACCGGCCATGCGAACCACGTCTTAACGTGGAGGTGCAAGCGAGCATAAGCGACTGCGATTTTTAATCAACTGGCGTGATCAGCGGCTTCGGATGCGGTGATGCCCATTTCTCGCAGCACCTCGCCGATCGAGCGGCTCGGCGTGCTGAAGGGCTGCGGCGCCGGCTCCTGGGCGTTGCGCTGCCGCTCCGCGAGCCGCTCAGGGTGCTGGACGGCGTCGTAGGCGTCGAGCTTGCCGGCGCGCCACGCGGCGCTGCGGGCATAGCGACGGTTCATCGCCTGGATATCGGGATCGCGACTTTCGGCTTCCGCGCGGCGATGGTTTTCGGCGGCGATCTGGCGGCGGAAGCGGTTGAGGGCATCGGCGACGAGCACCTCGTCGTACCACTCGCCCTTGGGATCGATGGGCGATGTGCGTTCCTCGTCGTAGAGCCGGATGACGCGCCAGGCGTAGTCTTCGGCGTAGTAGCGCCACCTGTCGGCATCGCTTCTGATCTCGCTCAGCAGCATGAGTTTGAGGGGCATGGCTCACTCCTCTCGGGGCCAGAGGTCTTCGGGGCGTGGTGGCGGGGTTTTCGGGCCGTAGTCGGGGGGCGGGCGACCGAGCACGAGCGGGCCGGGTTCGGGGCCTTTGCGGTCTTCGCAGCAGGCGAGGAAGAAAGCGATCGGCTCGGCCGGGTGTTTGCGCTCGACGGCATCAAGGGCTTTGCTGACGCGCTCCTCGCCGTGGCGCACCCGCATCTGGCGCAGGAGCGCGCCTTTGCGGTGGCCGAGAAGCCTTAACCCTTTTTCTAAAAAAACATCCGGCGCAGCCGAGCGGGCTTTGCCCGCGCCGGCCGAAGGCCGGGAGGATTCTTCTGAACGAAGTGAAGAAGAAGACTCTCTTTGATGGTTGATGGTTGATGGTACGCGCGCGTGAGCTTTAACGCGCGCAGAACCGCCCGGTTTTGCTAAGTCCTTGGGGCGACCGCCTTTTGCCCCATTTAATCTGGCACTTTCAAGACGCTTTGACGCCAGTTTGAGCTCGGTTTCGCAGCGGTTTGACAGGAGTTTTCCGCCACTTTGATCGAACTTTGACAGGAGTTTGGGCAGGAGGCGACGTGCTACTTGCTTGTTAACATTACATATTTTAGCAATCTCTAAAGCATCGTCGGGAAGCGCTTCGCCACGGCTGTAATAGCGCATGATGATGCGCGTATAGAATCCTTCTTCTTCAAGGGTTAAGCCCTGCGTTCCGGCGATCCATTCGTCCGGCGAAAGGTCAATTCGGCGGATTTTACGCGCCACGATTCATAGCCCCCGAATGCGGTGCGCCCGCGGGATCTCCCATGCGTCAAGGTGCTGCACCGCCTCGAGCGGGCTGCGCGCGATCGCGTAGCGCGCCCCCGCCAGGAGGATGGCGATGCCGACCACCTGCTGCCCGGGCGAGAGGCTGCCGTCATCGGCCTTCAATTCGAGAAAATATGCGGCGCTGCGGTAAAGGATGACCATGTCGGGCACCCCGGCGATGCAGCCGCGTGCCGTGCGGATGCCCGGCACCGTGCCGGCATAGGCCGCCATGTCGACCGACCACCAGGTGACGCCATCGCGTGAAATGCGCCCCGGCGGGCACAGCTCGAGGCGCAACGTATCGGCGATTTGTTTATGTATGATAGGTTCGCGCAAGATCGGCGCGGTCAGCCTGAAGGTAGCAGCGCGTCCCTTTGCCATCTCACACCGGGAAGGGTGCGCGGTTTTGCCCTTCGGGCCAGGCAAGCTGGTGCAGCTGCAGCCGCAGATGGCCGATCGCACCGTTGACCAGCGCCAGTTCCTGCGCACCAAGCACCTTGCCGCGCAGCACCAGGAGCCCCTCGAGCAGCCCGACCAGCACCGCCGCCTCGCTCGGTGACAGATCGAGCGACACCAGCCGTGACAGATCAGGCTTCCTCATGCGAGCCACCGGATGACGAGGAGCGCTGCGAGCGCGCCTAGGACACCACCGACAAAATACTCAACGGGCGGCAGCCCGGCCCGGCGCATGCGGCTCTGCCGCGAGCGCACCCGGCCGAGCTGCAGCGTGTGCAGAGGCATAACCACGTCCCCCCAATTCGCGACAATTGAGCCACGGCAGCGCATTCAAGGGATCGCACCTGGTGTGCGGCACACAAACCAGCCACCAGGTCAGCGCATAGAGGCCCAGCATGAGCACGAGGGCATTGACCACGCCCCGCACCTCAGAGAGTCCCGCGTCTCGGCTTCCGCCAAGGCACCGCAAAGAGGTCAGGACGGTAAAACCATTTCCCGGTACGCGTGAGCCGACACACCTCGTCGAGATACTCCTCCGGCACTTGTGCCCATCGCGCAATGCTTCGCTCAGGTATGCAAAGCGCTCTCACGACGTAAGCAAGGCAGGGCTGGGTTTTCAGCCGATCGAGCCAGCTGATCTCTCTTCCGGGGTCCATTACCTGAGGCTTGACCGTCAGCATATCAGCGTCAAAGCGGAACCATTCGCGCTCAATCCGGCAATGCGCGAAACGCTTATGGAGCCAGCTCTCGACCGCGCGATTACCAGCAACCGCACGGATTATCTGCAAAGTTTCCCAGCATCCGGGCTGCATCATAGCGACGCGGTGTTCAACGAGACCGTTTGTCCAGCCGATCTTGATCATGTCCGTGTCGCCCGCGCGCAGGAAATAGACGGTCACGGGTCAGCCTGCCGCAGGCAATGTATTGGCTTTTATCTTTTGTCTATCTTGCGCTAACTTATGGTCAGCAGCGGCGCTCAACGGAGGGGGGTAGATGTCGGGACGTAGATCGTGCTTGGAAATGCCCGTGAGCCTCTCGATCTCGAGCACCCGCAACGGAGGAATTGATTTCCATTTGGCAACCGCACCACGGGTGATCCCCAAGGCTCTGGCAAGCTCGGCTTGCAGGCCGGGATGTGCGCGGATGCGATCCATGCCAATCAAAATGCCCATGCCTAACGCTTACCACGAGTAGGCACGCATGGCAAGCAAGCTGGTAGGCAATCGCTTACCCAAAAAAATACGTGTTGTCGGTAAGCTTCGACGAGTGACGATGATCGGCAACCGCATCGCCCGCGCCCGCATCGCAGCGGGATATACGTCGCAACAAGTCTTTGCGACAGCGCTCGGCGTGAGCCGTGGCCTGGTCGGCCAATGGGAAAGCCACAAAAAGAAACCGGGGCGCGACAACCTCGCTAAAATCGCCGGTCTGTGCGGCGTATCAATGGAATACCTTCAGGGCACCAGCGCCGGAATGGGACGCGTCCTGACAATCTCAGTCGAACGCGAAGTGCAGCTGATCCTCGCGTTCCGGCGCATGAGCATCCTCCAGCAACAGCGCCTTGCGGAGTTCATCGCCGAGGCCGTCAAGGCTCGAAACGAGATCGAGCTGGAGTCCGAGCCAACGTAGCCGTTCCGGGTCTGCACCGCTCGGTGTAAGCGTCCTGCTTCCCTGAGGAAACTTTTCTGCTTGCGTAAGTCGCTTACCTGTTGTAAGCACATGGGGTCGATTGTTTGGATTTTTCGGATGCCCCACACCAACACCTCCCTGTCCGATTGGAACGTGCTACGCGAGCTCGCCCCCCATCAAACAAAAGGGGAACCATGCACGTCAAGAGCGTGCTTACGTTTGGCTTGCAAATTTATTAACCACGATTCGGCACTGGCCGCAGCGGGCGGGCGGCCATGAGGACCGATCCACTGCTCGCCGAATTCGAGGAGGTCGCGGACGCGATCATTTTCTGGAGGGCGGCGGCGGCGCATGCCCCGCATCCGCTCGCCCTCGCCTATGCCGAAAAGATGCTGATCCGCCTCGAGGACAAGGCCGACCAGCTGCTTGAGGAGATCGAAGAATGTTAACCCCTGAGCAGCAGAAGCTGCGCGAAGGCCGCATCACCGCCTCCTTTATCCCGGCGCTGATGGCGGGCGACGAGGTAAAGATCCTCTCCGAGTGGATGCGCATCGTCGAGCATCCGGACTATGTCGCCGAGGATCTCTCGGGCGTGTGGCCGGTGCAGTTCGGCAACTACATCGAAGCCTTCGCACTCGACTGGCACCAGATGAAAACCGGCCAGGCGCTCACTCACCGCGGTCTCTGGGTCCCGCATCCCGGGCTGCCGCATGTCGGCTCGACGCTCGACGCCTACCGCACCGACGACGACAGCGTCATCGACTGCAAGGCGCCGGGGCGCTGGCGGAAGCTCGAGGACGTGATCGATTACTACCCGGGCCAGCTCGTGGTGCAGCGCGCCTGCACCCAGGCCCGCCGCGCGGCCTTGCTGGTGGTGCATGGCGGCGACGAGCCGAAGGAATACGAGGTCGGCTGGGACGACGCCTACGAGGGCGAGGTGTGGTCGCGCATCGACTGGTTCTGGCAGCGGGTCGAAAGCCTGCAGCCGCCCTGCGCCATTCCCGCGGCCAAGGTGCCGGTGCCGGCGGTGCGCTCAGTGAACATGCAAGGCTCGAACGAGTGGGCGACCTTCGCCCATGGCTGGCTCGTCACCCGGGACGCGGCCAAGACCAATGCCGAGGCGGCAAAGGCCCTCAAAGGCATGGTCGAGGAGGATGTCGCAAAGGCCTTCGGGCACGGCGTCCTCGTCAGCCGCAGCCGCGCCGGCGCGCTCACGATCAGAGAAGGAGCACATTGATGACCGAAAACCTTTTCACCCAGCTTGCCAAGGCGCAGGCCGAGTTCACCACACCCAAACGCACCAAGGAGGTGCGCGGCGCCTACACCTTTGCCTATGCCCCGCTCGACGAGGTGCTGGCGGCGGTGCGCCCGGCATTGGGCAAATACGGCCTCTTCCTCACCCAGGACATCGTCACCCATGAGGAGCGCGAATGCGTGCGCACCCGCGTCTATCACGGCGAGGCGTTCCTGGAGAACCACTGGCCGATGATCGTCACCGAGCGCGGCGCGCAGAAGCACGCAGGCGGCGGCACCTTCGCACGGCGTTACGGCATCTGCTCGCTGCTCGGATTGGCGCCCGAGGACGACGACGACAACAACGCCGCCGAGGGCAATCCGGTGACCGTGCACGATCGCAAGCCGGTTGCCTCCAACGGCAACCGGCCAAAGACCGGGCCGCTGCCCAAGGCGCCGGTCTACGACCCAGAGACCGGGGAAGCGGGGCCGCGCGCGCTCCCGGTGATGATGGCCGGCACCAAGCCCGACTGGATCGGCTGGGGTGGGCAATTGGTGGCGATGGTGCAGCATGCGACGAGCCTCGCCGAGGGCGAGGCGTGGGTTGCGGCCAATGCCGCCGGGCTAAAGAACGCGGAAGCCGACGTGCCGAAGATTTACGAGCGCATTGCTGCCAATATCAAAGCGATGCGGGAGAAGTTCCCGGCCGACTTTATGCCGGCGGCGCAATGACCGACGAAGGCGAGCTCTTGCGCTGGCTGATCGAGCGCGAGGTCGAGCGCCGCGTGCGCGAGATGAGCCAGGCGATCGCCGAGGAGGTGCTGCGCGAACTGGAGCGGCGCCGTGTCCAGGTGGTGCGCCTCCACGCCAACCATAACCCTGAGGAGTGATGCGGCCATCGATCATTCTCTGCCGCCGGATCGGCGGTGCGCTGTGGCCGGCGGACGGCAGAGCGGGCGAGATGCTCTCGCACATCCCGCAGCGCAGCGCCGTCGCGGTGCGCATCATGCGCAGCCGCAGCCACGCGCAGCTAGCGATGTACTGGAGCGTGCTCGAGAAGGTCGTCGAGGCGACGGGCAGATGGCGGACCGCGGAAGAGCTGCACCTGGCGCTCAAGGTCGCGACCGGGCATGTCGACATCGTGCGCCTCATCGACGGGCGCCGGGTGCTGGTGCCCGAGTCGACCGCGTTCGACGCAATGACGCAGGACGAGGCGCAGGCGTTTTACGATGCGGCGTTCCGGGTGATCTGCGACGAGGTGATGGGCGGCTGCTCGATCGACGAGCTGCTGGCGCACACAGGTACGAGGATCGCGGCATAAACGTGGGTGAATTTGTGGGTAGGATGACGACCCGGATGCAAAACACTGAGAGAACACGATTCGTGAAGGATACGCCATCCTCACCCATGATCGCCGCGCTCTTTTGCGACCCACGCGGATGCTATGCCGGTCTGGACAATATCGACCTCTGGGACGAGGCGCGTGATGCGCGGCTTTACGCTGGCCCTTGGCCGGTGATTGCGCATCCGCCGTGCGAACGCTGGGGCCGCTATGCCACGGCAAACGACAACCTCCCTGGTGACGATAAGGAATGCTTCGCTGCCGCCCTTACAGCGGTTCGCAAGTACGGGGGCATTATCGAGCATCCGGCAAATTCACTGGCATGGAAGCACTTCCGCATACCCCATCCCGATCCTGCGGGCGGCTGGCTCATCACCGCTGAAGGCTGGACATGCCAGGTCGAGCAAGGGCACTACGGACACAGAGCGCGCAAGGCGACGTGGCTGCTTCTGGTGCGGCCCGATATGCCGCCGCCGCTCATCTGGGGGCCGTCCCCGCAGCGCTTGCCTCGGCATCAGCTTGAAACCTACGGATACGATCACGCCAGACGCGTCGGGATGATTGGCAACATGGGCCGGTCTGAGCGCAGACGGACACCGCCCGCTTTTCGTGACCTGTTGATTTCATTGCTATGAGTGAGGAGAGGACATCCGCGCAGGACGGAGGATTAGCCGAATGATGTGCCGCGCCGACCCACAAATTGACCCACTTGGCACATGACCTGGGACGAGCCCGCGATCACCAGGCTGCGCGAGCTCTCCGCGCTCGGCATCCCGATGTCGCGCATCGCCGATGCCTTTGGCGTCAGCAAGAACGCCGTCGCCGGCGCGCGGATCCGCCACGGCATCTACACCACGCCGGCGCCGCGGCCGCCGGTGACAGAAGCACCCGGCGTCCCGGCGCAGAACGAGTGCCGCTACATTATCGATGACGGGCCATGGAAGCGGCGCCTGCCGCAATGGTGCAACGCGCGCACCGAGCCCGGCTCGGTCTATTGCCCGCACCACCACGCACGGTGTTACACGACACGATGAGAGGTTCCATGAGCGATTCCCCCGATCGCCGACGCATCAATCTCATGTCGCTCAGCGAAGCAGCTCATCGCTTGGGCGTTACGACGCGCACCGTCAAGCGCCGGATCAGCGAAGCGGGTCTCGTTTTGCCGCGGCCCGGACGTGCGGTTATGTTGACCGAGGCTGACCTCTTGCAACTCATCGAGGCGACACGATGCCGCTCCACCTCATCGCTCCGGGTCAACGCAAGGGCAATAAGTTCTTCCTCGCACGTGGTCGCATTGCCGGGCAGCTTTACGAGATCAGCACGGACACGACAGACCAAAAGGCTGCTGAGCGACGTAAGAAAGAACTGGAAGCGGACATCCAACGAGCCGTCGCGCAGGCCATCGGCTCCCGAGGAATCATAACCTTTGAGCAACTGGCGCGACGCTATATCGAGTTCCGCAACCCCACTCGCGAGGATCGGCGACGGCTTGAGAGGGTGATTGCGGTCATCGGCCAGCGCAATTTCCGGGAGATCAAGGGAACCGACATTCATGCCGTCGCCAACGAGATCGGCGCCCGGCTAGAACCACAGTCGCGCAACCGCAATATCATGCGCCCGATCATCAGCGTGCTGCACTATGCCTATCACGCTGAACTGTGGGACCACTGGATACGGGTCAAGACATTCAAGGAACCGGAGCCGCAACCGCGCGCACTCGATGCCGACACGGCCGCCGAGGTGATTTCCGCCGCCGATCCCCAAATGTACCGGCTGTTGAAATTTCTCTTCCTGCACGGCACGCGCATCCGCAAGACCTTGGATCTGACCTGGGATCAGATCGACCTCAAGCGGTTCACCTTCAGGCTGTTCAACGCCAAGGGCGAGCGATGGGAAACCTTCGCGATCCACGACGACTTCATCGCCCTCTTAGGACCCAAGGGCGACGGCAAGGTGTTTCCCTACACCAACTATTCCCAGTTCTATCGCGCGCTGCAAAAGCTAAACGCGAGGACCGGCATCTATTTCACCGCCCATATGGCGAGGCACACGCTGGGAACGATGATGGCTCTCAACCGCGAACCCTTGAAGGCGATCATGCAGACCTTGGGTCATACGACTCCGATGATGTCGCTCAGATATCAGAAAGCCGATGTCGAGATGGTTCGCGGCGCGATCAACCGCGTCAAGCTTCCCCACGCTAAAATCGTGGGGAGAGCTTCGTAAGCTATTGACAGAGCATGAAAGACACACCCGTAATTGGGCATCTCCGGGCCACCTATAATCAATAACTTCAATGACTTACAAAGACAGAAACAGGAACAACAGGCCTCAAAATGCCCCTCGTTGTGGGGAAAACGTGGGGAGAATGTGGGGAAGTGTTCCCGCTATATCCCTTGGCGCGCGAGTGCGATGAAAGACCATCTTTACGTGATGCAATCGGCCGATGGATTTATCAAAATCGGTCGCTCAAAGCATCCCCGCGTGAGGCGTCGGGCGTTGTGCAATGAACGGCGATGCGCCGTCATCCTGATCGGCTATTTCAAAGGACGGGGCAGCGAGGAACGTCGTATTCTTGCTGCCCTGGCACAGCACCGTGCGACGGGCGAATGGTTTCACGATACGCCGAGCACAAGGGCGATGCTCCTACTACTGCTGGGCAAGATAGAGTTCCGCGAAAACTTTCCGCGTATCTCTTTCAAACCAAAACCGCCTAGCCCTGACGATGTGCTTGCTTCATGGCTAACAAAGCAAGACGCGGAAAGGGAGCGGTTAGAGCGCGTCAAGATCGCGCAGGTAATCACCAAGGCATTCACCTACGCACGATGGTCTGCTGCGTCTCTCAACCCTTCTCGCTCGGGTATTTCCGATAGGGCGTGAGGCGGTTTTGCCGGGAGACCATGTCGAGCGGCAGATACTCGTTCGTCCGGCGCACATTGGCCTGGCCGCGGCAGGGGAATCTATCGTCATACTGCTCCTGAACCATTTCGACGCCGCGCCGCAGCTTGGCGTCGAGCTGGTCGGTGGTGTCGCGCATGTCGCGGTAACGGGTTCCGATCGCCATCAGCGCTTCTCCTTGCCCTTTGACTGCTTGATCCCCGGAAACTTCCTCTCGACAGCTGATCGCACTTCAGCCTTGACCTTTGGCGAACCAAATTGGCTTGCTCTCTGAAGTGCTGAGCGCGCATGGCTCTTATCGGGGATCGGATATCCGCCCCGGCGCGCCTTTCCTTCACCACGCGATGGTACGGCAAAATCCTTTTTCGGAAGCTCCTTGCGGCGTTCCGTGGTCAGTCGTGCCATCTCTCGCCCTCCTTATCCCGCTGGCGGCTGGTCGGTCGCCGTCGGCGTGTCGTTGTTGGTCAGGCCTGCAGCTTGGTACGGGATCTGCGCGAGACGCTTCGACCATCCCCGACCGAAAGTCTGCCAGGTGCTCAAATTTGCCATCATGTAGATGCGCGCGGCATGCATCGCGGTGAGCACTTCTTGCGCCTTATCGCCAGTGCAAGCCGCAAGAGCCGCCTTTGTCTGATTGCCGATAACGCCATCCACAGCAACCCCAAGCGCCGCCTGCAGCCAGCGCGCAGCTTGACCTACACCATTATTGACGGCGGCATCGAACGCCACGAGGGCGAGCCCGGGGTCTGCTACATCGAGCGAGAGGCGATCAAAATAATCCCGCTTGTAGATCGCCTTCGCCCCCTCAAGGCTCAGTTGGGCGATATCCACGTCAGGATAGGACCTTTGCGAAATACCGTATTTTGTCCTTCCCCCGGGGTCGGACGCGTTATCGACATAGCCGCCCTCATGACCTATAACAATCGACATTATGGTGTCAAACACAGTGTCGGGCATGGATCGCTCCATAGATATTTCCGGTCAAACGTTCGGACGCTTGACCGTACTTGATCGGGTCTACAAGCCAGGAAGCGAGCGTTCGTTTTGGCTTTGCCAATGCCAATGCGGCAATCAATGCACCACACGCGGCGACAGGTTGCGTCAAGGTCGCGTACGAAGCTGCGGGTGCCTGAAAAGCGAAGATCTTACGGGTCAAATTTTTGGTCGTTGGCGCGTTATTGAGAAATCGCACCTCGGCAAGGGTGGTACATTTTGGAGGTGCAAGTGCGAATGTGGCACGGAACGCAATGTGGTGAGCTGGACATTGTCTGCCGGCCATACGCAAAGTTGCGGATGCAGGCGAGCTGAGGTTACGGCCAAAATCAAAACGACGCACGGCGCGACGCGCGGCGGTAAGCACATGGTCGAATACGATGTGTGGCGCGCAATGCTGGCACGCTGTGGCAATCCAAATAACAATAGCTTTGCGCGCTATGGTGGCCGCGGCATCAAGGTCTGCGAGCAATGGCTCGCGTTTGAAAACTTCCTTGCCGATATGGGCAGGAGACCGCCACACTCGGCACTTGAGCGCATCGATAACGACAAGGGCTACGGCCCGGAAAATTGCCGATGGGCAACCATGACCGAGCAAGCGAGAAACAAGAGCGATAGTCGGTTTGTCACGTATCAAGGTACCCGCATGGCGTTGGCAGAAGCAGCGGAAAGAAGCGGGGTCGCGTATAGCGTAGTTCATGCCCGCATCCGGCTCGGTTGGCCGGAAGAGCGATGGTTCATTCCGCAACTCTTCACCACCAAACGCATTAAATAGCGCGGCTAGGCGCTCATGTCTCGATTTCGCCGATGACCGCAACGAGCCGCGGCAGCAGCGTCTCGTACACCATCTCCTCCAGGGCAGCGAGCCGGTCCTCGGTGCTCGGCGGCGGGTCGGCCGGTGGCGTATCGGGTGCAGGGTCTGCCGCGGGAGCGGCAGCAGGATCTGCCGGGGCCGGTGCAGCGGCCGGCAGATCGGTGGCGGCGGGAGCCGCGTCACCGGGGGAAGCGGGGGTCGCGGGATCGGTCGTCGCTGGGTCGCTCATGGCTGTGTCTCCCTCAAAGGAGGATGCGGCAAATTATACGCTTGTTTGCCCCGTAGTTGCAGACGGTGTTTGCGCTGCGGCTGGCGGTGCGGTTTCGGCCAGCTTTGCTCCCATGGTGTTCACCCTGGCGTGAAAATAGCGTGTCAGGATCGGGTCGACCTTGCCGACTGCGTAGCCCATGACGGTGCCGAGAAAGGTCGCGGTCGCGGCGTTCCCGAGGTTGACGTATCCCAAGAGCGCAGCGAAGGCCAATAAGAAGAACCCGCTTGTCTGGATGAGCGCGATGGCATGCGCGACGATGTCTTCGCGCGCTGCCCGGCGCTCGAATGCGGTCTGCGCCTGCAGCGGGTTGACCGGCGGCGGGATGTCGGTGAACTCGCGATGCCCCTCGAGCGCCTCCAGGCCTCTCTGAAAGGCGGGAGGCTCTACGCTCATTTCTTTGGCTGCACCCACTGGCGCAGGAGCCAGACGGCGTAGGCGGTGAGCGCCGGGAAGAGGACTTCGTCGAACGACCGCAGGATGTGCTCGATGAGGTCAGCGGTGGTCATGGCATCCGCTGCTCGACATCATCCGGCCCATTCGGCTCAGGGGCGTGGTGGTCATAAAAATCGTGCAGCGGACCGCGCGGATCGGGATGGCGCACCGGGCGGCGCGGCGGCTGCAACCCGTCATAGAAGGGCTGGTCGAAAGTATCGGTCGCGGGGTCCATGGTCATGCTGTTTCTGCCGCGCTGGGAGTGATGTTGGCGTTCGATTCAAGCGCCTGAATGCGGCTGATCAGTTGCTTTACAGCATTGACCAGGGCCGCAATGACAGGTGTCGTGTCCAGCCCGAGCATCGTGTCGAGACTGCCCGACACGGCCTCGGGCAACACCGGCTGCACGTCCTGCGCCATGAACCCCAGGTGCATCACCTGAGGCGAGGCGGTGTCGCTGTTGTAAGTGAATGTCTTGGGCATTAATTGGCCGATGATGCTTACTCCCGGCGCATAAGCGGCGATGTTGCCTTTTGTCCGCTCATCGCTTGTCTGGGTCAGGCTGTTGACTGTCATGTTGCCGGCAAAGTCGAGCGACATCGCATTGCCGGTCGGCGAGATGAAATGCCAGGTGCCGTCGGTGTTGCGATATTGCAGCGAATAGTTCGTATCGAAAATGATCGAGGAAATCTGACTTGTGTGAAAAATCAGCGCGCCGTTCGCCGGCAGGGTGACGTTTGTGTTGAGAATAACGCCGCCAATGGTGCCCGGGCCTCCGTTTACCCCCGCGGTGGCGCTGACCGACCCAGCGACATTGAGCGATTGGGTGAAAGCAACGAGGTTCGGGGAGCTGACGTAGAACCCGCCATTGCCGGCAAAATTGAGCGCGGGCGCGGCAGAGGTGCCGTTTGGCAGGACAAGCGCCCCGGTCAGCGTCCCACCCGAAAGCGGGAGATAGTTCCCCGTCGCGGCCTGCACAAAGGCGGTCGAAGCAGCTTGCCCGGTATTGGTGCCAGGAGCGGCAAGCGGCACCGTGGGCACGCCGCTAAAGGCGGGATTTGCCAAGGGCGCATAGGTCGCCAGCATTCCCGTCACCTGCTGCAGCGGTACCGGGTTGAGGTTTGCCGTGGCATTGCCCGAGAGGGTGAAGAGTCCGGTCATCGCGCCGCCGGCAAGCGGCAGGAACCCTGCGGTCGCTGCGGTGATGGCGCTGTTCATCTGCTGCAGCGGCACCGCCTGCAGCGCGGTTGCGGCATTTGCCGCGAGCGTCAGCGACCCGGTGAGGATGCCGCCGGCGAGCGGCAGACCGGGCACCCAGCGGGCAGCGGGAGCGCCGACCCCGACCCGCAGATACGCCTGGCCGTCAGCCGGGGCGTCGGGGGTGACGGTATTGGCGACCGCAGCGTCGAGCTGCTGAAGTGTGACGGCCTGCAGCGGTTGGCTGGCGTTGGCGTTCAAGAGCAGCGCACCGGACATTTGCGACCCGGCGAGCTGGACATAGCGCCCATCGGCTTCGGCCAGGGTCAGACCGCCGGCATGGATCGCCTGAAAGGCCCCGGCGACCGTGCTGTAGATAATCGTATCGCCATTGAAGACGGTGGTGCCCTGGAGGCCCGGGATCGCGGCGCCGATGACGACGCCCGAGGGGCTCGTCGTCAGTGCGAACCATGTGTAGCCGTTGACGTGAGTGCTGAGCTGCGTCAGGTCGGGTACGTTGGTGTCGGCGTTCCAGGTGCCTTGATAGAGCGAGACGCTGGCGATCTGGTTCAGCACCCACTGCGCGGGTGCAGCGCCGTTGGGCATCGCCGGCACCGCCGCCATGTTGGTGATGGTGTTGCCGGACATCGCGATGTTGCCCTGCATCGTGCCGCCGGTCAGCGGCAGGAAGGTGCCGCCGGTCTGGCTGATCGGCACCCACTGCCCGGTCTCGCGGCCCCAGACCTGGCCGGATGGAACCGGGGGCACCTCGGGGATACCGGCGGTTGCAAGCATCGTATCAACATACGCTTTAGTTGCAGCTTGAGCATCAGCCGTAGGCATCAAGGGATTGAGGAAGAGCGGCCCCGTCATCGTCGAGCCGGTGAGCAGCACGGCTAATTGCTGTACTGCGGCTTGCGCCGCCTGGTCGACATAGGGCGGGACGAGCGATGGCAGCACGTTGTTCACCGCCTCGATGACGCTCGGCTCGATCAATTCGGCGAGCGGCACCCCTTCAAAGTATGGACTTGTCAGAACAAGTCTGGGATAATCCTGAGAATTTGGAATTCCTAGAGCAACAACAGCGCCTTGCGGCGTCTGTGTTGGTATCGGTGAGCCCATGTTGCCCCCTTCACAAGCTTACTTGTGTGAGTGTTTTTCGTATGATCACGAGACTGGCGTTCTCAAATGGAAAGCGCGTCCGCTGGATCATTTTAAGGATACGGCAACCCAGCGCTGTTGGAATAAGCGATGGGCCGGCAAAACCGTCGGTCTGCTTCAACGCGATGGTAAAAGCCGGGTGCACGTAAATGGACACATCTTCACTGGGCATAGTTTGATTTGGATTATGCAAACCGGCACGCGGGCAAAGGTCGTTGAACACAAGAACGGAGACATATCGGATAACCGATGGGACAACCTGCAACGTCCTCAAGACAATCCAAATCCGAGAAATAAATTGCCGCGGCCTAGCGCTGCGTATTTGCATGAATGCTTCGCATATGAGCCAACCGTTGGAATACTGATTTGGAAATTCCGGCCATTGCACCATTTTAAGAACGAGAAAGCGCAACGCGTCTGGAACACGCGATGGGCCGGCAGAGCGGCGGGACTGCCTAACCGCGATGGCCATATTCGCCTTCTCGTAAATAGCGGCCAATTTACCGCACATCGTCTGATTTGGGTCATGCAGACCGGCAAATGGCCAACGGAAGCTATCGATCACAAAAACGGCAATCCCGCAGATAACCGTTGGGAAAACCTGCGAGAGACAACCAACCAACAGAACCAGTGGAATCGTCGCCATACGGGTAAGCTGCCACGCGGCGTTGTCCCAAGTCAGCGCAGTCCAGGTCGTTTCATGGCGCGCGCTTCTCTTGGGAAACGAAAGCTTGTTTACATCGGCACCTATGACACGCCGGAAGAAGCGCACGCTGCGTGGCTCGCGTATGTCGACAAAATGAGAGGCGTGTTTCTGCGCCCCGATTAGCATCAGCCTTTGCTCCCGCGGATCGGCATTACGGTGTCTTCCGCTGGTTTCTGCGCCTCGGCGAGCGCCTGGTTCAGCCGGTTGATGACGGGGATGCCGAATTTTCCCGGCAGCTCGAGCAGCCCGGCCTGGATCGTCGGCCAATCGCTCGCCGGAAGGGGTATCGTTATTATCTCGTCAGGCATCGGCGACTCCGCTAAAATGCGGAGACGGGAGGGTGCGCAAACACCGCTCCCGCTCCTGACCAAGCAAAGGGACGAGCTCTGCTATGGCTACCGAAAATCCTATCAATGTCCTCGATTACCTGCGAGAGCGGTTTAACCGCGTCGACACGCAGCTTGCCGAGATCAGAACCGATATTGCTGATTTGAAGCAGCGCACCGGGCGCCTTGAGCGCGAAGTCGCCAATCTGCACGATGATTTTGCGATGCTCTCGGTGCGGATGGACCGCATCGAATTGCGCCTTGGGCGCATCGAGCGCCGTCTCGATCTGGTCGAGGAGGAGCGCTGAGCGATGAGCGCCGACCTTGTAACCGTCTTCACCGCCAGCTTTGGCATCTTCGCCGCGTTTGTCATCGGCGGCTTTGTGTTGCTGTTCAGCGAAATCCGCCGACTTGAGGTAAAGATCGACAGCGGGTTCACCGGACTGCGCCATGACCTGGCCGAGGAGTTCCGCGCGCAGCGGGCCGAGGTCGGCGCCCAGGTGGCGGCGATTGCCGCGGCGATCAACGCCAGCCGAGGTTGAGCGATGAGCGACACAGTGAGCGCGACGGAGCGGCTGTTGCGTGAAATTCAGCGCGAGCTGGCTGACATGCGCGATGACCGCACGGTGATGATATCGATGCTCGAGCGGCACGACACGTCGATCAGCAACATCGCTGTCGAATTGCGGGCGCTGCGCAGCCAGTTCGACCGCTTCCGCATCGAGGTTCGCGAGGACACCCGCGAGATGCGCGAAGACCTGCGGGCAATCCGCACATTGCTCGAGGAGCGCTGAGCGATGCACACATTCGGAATGATATGTTTCGGTGCGATTATCGCGGAAGGCACGCTCGCGCTGTTCCTGCTGCTGCGGGTTGCCGCCAAAGTCGGCGCATTGGGTTAGGAGCGCTGAGCGATGGCGGACACAAACGACCTGGTGAGCGAACTGCGTGGTCTGCGTCAGGATTTCCGCGAGGATATTCGAGAACTTCGCAGCGAAATCGGCGGCCTGCGCAAGGATCTGCGCGAAGACTTTCGGCTGCTTATTACGCGCCAGGACCGGCAATTCTACATCGTGCTGACCATCATGCTCGCAGGCTTTGGCGGGATGCTCGCCACGATGGCTCACGGCTTTAAGTGGATCTAAGCGATGATTGTTATCTGGATTGCCGGACTGGTTCTTTGGTTCGTGCTGATGGGCTCGATGTACGGCGCGGAAGGTGTGTGGTTTCCAGCGCTGTTCATGATCTATGGCGCGGCCCTTCCTTGGTTCAACAGCGCCGTCAATCCCGAGATAGCCGGCCAGGTTATTATTGGCGGGATCATTGCCTTTTTGGGCGTCAACATCAGCCTGGGGATTGTACGATTGCTGCGCCGAAGGCTTCATCGGAGCTGATCCCCAATCGAGGCGCCCACATCGGCCCCCAATGTCGACAGATAAGGACCACCGACCTGCGGGCCGCGCGCCAGAAGAGCGTTAGCAAAGCTCGGCGTCCCTTGATACGCATGCCCTAATTCCCGAATGCCGCGCATGGCGAACGGCGCTGCGAGCATCGTGCCGGCCATGAGGGGATTGCTAAGGGTTTGAGGCAATGCAAACGGGACGACATGCGGCGCCATTTCAGCCGCACCGACCGCTGTTGTCGCAATCGGTGCCAGCCAGCCGCCGTGACTGTAGACCGGTGATGCACTCGCAGTGCCGCCGAAAGTGCGCGCAGTATTGCGCGCAAAATTAACCGCTTGGTCAGTCATCGATGTACCCGAACCGATGCGTTTCGCGTCGGGATACATCCGCGTGAAAACCTGCATGATCCGCGAAGGATCGATGTTGCCCGAGACCGGATCGGCAGCCTGCTCGCCAGCCAAGGCAAGCTTGTATTTCTCACGCGCCAGGCTGTAAGCCTGCGATATGGCGGGCGATGACGATTGCGTAAACGCGTCGTGGATAGCCTGCTCGATCTCGATCGCCGGCTCGGAAATCTCCGGTACGCGGCTGCGCGTCGCACTATCGAGCGGGTTATTAGTCTTCAGGAGATCGCCGAGATCGGCTCCAGAAATTTCACCGCTGGCATCAACCTTCTGAACAATCTTGTTGATGATGTTTTTGACTTGTCGGCGGTCAGTGTTGGCCTCGATATCGGCGAGCCGATCCTCGAAAGTCTGCCCGCTGCTGGTCGGGATATCGTAGTCGATCTTGCCGGCGCGAACCGTATTGCCGACATCCTTGCCGAGATCGGGGATTACCTTATTGAGCGTATCCGAGGAAAAATTAGGTGTGTCCTGGCCGATGATGTTGCCGAATGCCTTGTTGATCTGAACTGCCTGTGCATCGGTCGGCGGCCCGCCCGCCTTGGTGCCGCCAATACGCGGCAGATTGCCAGGCGCAACATCGACACCAGCCTCCTGCATTTCCTTGCCTGCGGCCTGCGTCGCTTCCGAAACCTTCTGTCCCGCACCGGTAGCAGCCTCGGCGTAGCCGCCGAGCATACCGAACGGCAAACCCCATTCCGCGCCAGTGAGCGCGCGGTGTCCGAGGCTCTCATCCGGTGCGCCGCCCGAGGTCAGCATGTTTCCTAGGGCACCAGATGCGGCGCCATAGAGGCCGCCGCGGGCGACCAGAGCCGGCACCGAAGCCGCGCCAAAGGTCGGCAGCAGCTCGCCGCCCACAATCATCACCGGCGCGGTTGCCGCGGTCTCGCCGAGGATGCGACCGCCGCCCGCCGCCCAGGGATGCGCCGCCATGCCGGCCTTTTGCTCAGGCGTCAGCAGCGCATTGGTGCGGTCAGTCAGGCTCGGATCGTAGCCGAAGAGGCGCTGGATACCGCCCGCGACATTGCCCATGCCCTGCAGCGTTCCGGCCTGGAATGCCTCCAGCGCGTCTGCAGGCGTCACACCTGGCGGCTTTGCCGGCGCTGCCGCCGCTGGTGGGAAAAGTGTTCTCTCCTGTTCCGGCGTCAGTGGCGATGGAGCTGCAGGCAGCGCCGACGAGGCAGGCGCAGCCGGCGCGTTGCCGTCGCCAAAGAGCGCCCGCATTTCCTCGTCTGTCAGGGGCGGCGAATCCGCCATCTCATTCCCCCGCAATCGGTAGGTTGTAAAGGCGGCTCGCCTCCTTGATCGACTTGTAATAGTTGGCGAGTGCCGAACCCTTGAGACTATTTCGGTAAGTGGTGCGCTCGGCTGGCGTCATCAGATTGAAAGCAAAGCCAACCGGATCAAGGTTCTGCATGTATTGCGCGCTCTCATCCGCATATTGCGGTGCGTAGATGCTGGCCTGCCGCCCGTGCGCCTGCTCGAAGTTCAGGTAAGCGGCGTTGTTCATCCGCTCTAGGCCGATCGTGCGAGTAATGAGGTCATCCAACGCTTCGCGCTGTTGGGTCTGCGCGCTGGGGTTCGCCATCTTCTGCTCGGCCTGCGCAAGGTCGCTGCGCTGCGCGCCGGGCAATGTCATGTAGTAGCGCTCAAGGTCTTTGTTGATCTCGGAAAAAGCGGTGTTGCTGTCCTTCATCGCCTTTGGCAGATCGATCCCCCAGGCATTGGCGATGCCTTGAAGGTTCTGCAGGTCTTGGGTACCTGGCCCGGTGCTTAGGTTCTCGTTCTGCCGCAAGAGACCGAGCGCCTGACTGAGTCCCGAGGTCCGTGCCTCGAACTGTGTCGCGTTCGCACGGGCCGCTTTGAACTGTTCTCCACTATCTTTGGCGACCGCTGCAGGAACTGCCTCAGTCGCGCCAGTCGTCGCCCTTCCCTGCGATATCGCGCCCTCGGCTGGGAATACCTTGGGAATCGCAGCAGCCGCCGCCGGCGGCAGGGCGCCGCCTTGCTCGTTGCGGATCATCGCCTCGACGAGCTTGGCCTTGACCTGTGGGTTGGCAAGGTCGAGCGGCTGATCGGGCGAAACACCCATGATCTGCGAGGCGCGACGGATCAGGAGTGCCGTATTGTTTTCACTCGGGGGAGCCCAGGTTGAGATGATGCCGTTGAGTGTGTTGAGCGGTTTCCCTGTCGTCGCGCCAGACGCGTAGCGGTCGAGTTGGTTCGAGATTGCCTGGATGCCTTCCTCTGGCGTTGCGAATTGTTGCCAGCCGGCAGGATTGGTGTTTGGGCCGCCGGCCGCCGGAACATTGGGATTGCGCATTCCGGCAAAGTTGTTGTGCTGAACCTCCCAATTGCCAGCACCAGGCGTTGAGCCGCCCCCGCCTCCCTGCGGCGGTGCAGGTGGCTGCGGGATTGCGGGGGGGCTTCCCGGAGCCGGCACTGTGCCGTCGGTAAAGGCTTTAAACGGGTTGATACCAAGAGAAGCATAGAAATCGGCCTTGGTGCCGCCCCTGTGCTCGACGCCATTCTTGTCGGTGTAGTCGTAAGGCTCGGCGAGGTAGGACTGCAGTTTCAAGGCGCCCTCGGGCGAGAGGCCCATCTGCGTCGTAGAACTGGCCGGCGGCTGCGCGCCGAGCGGAGAGGTCTGTTTAAAGACAGTCTGCGGCCCGGTATTGATCCCAGTCACATTACCGCCGAGTTGCCGGTAAGCTTCTTGATTTCCCATATTCGCGCCGAGCACAAAACCATAGGCATCGCCTGGGGTCATGCCTTTCAGTTGCCCGGACCACACCTGATATTGCTGATCGCTGACGAGATGCGCCGCGTGCGCCCGGTCGAGCTGCGTCTGCACCGCAGCGGGATCGATCTGGTTATTGTTGTCGGCGCCGGCTTTCAGCAGCGGATACATCAACTGCCCCATGGCACCCAACTGCGCCATCTTGGCGTTGACATCTGCCGTCGTGCCCTGCCCCACGGCACCGACCGCCTGCCCCGCCTGCTGCGTCTGCGGGCCGAAATTCCAGGCACCCGGGCCTTGCGACATGATTGCCTTGTACTTGCCGAGATCAACTTCGCCCGTCTGCGGATCGACGCTCTGCCGGTACGCGTCCGCGCTTGCCTGGTTTGCCTGAAAGCTCTTCAGCGCGTTGACGCCCTCGATCGTCTTGCCGAGCTGATCCATCGGGTTGGGCGGATTGAGCAGCCGGTTGACGAGCTGCCCGGTCGAGGAGACATCGATGCTGCTGCCCATGGCTTACCCCGTCCCGATAGAGGCGCCAGGGCTGAAATAAAAGCCCTGATTGTTCACCGCAGCTGCCTGCGCCGCATTCAATCCCGAGTAGCCGGTCGGTTGCGTGACACCGAGTGTCGAGCCGCCGCCGAGGAGCGCAGCCGAGGTCAGCGCATTGCCGAGAGAGGAGCCGGCGCCGGTAATTCCCGCGCCCTGCAGATTGGCCGCGCTCTGCTGCGCCTGGGCGATGCCGGCGGAGGTGTTGGCGATGGTGCTGCCGATCTGCGCCCCCGCGGCGGTCGAGGCCTGCGCCCCGGTATTGCCGGCGCCGACCGCGGCCGAGGTCAGCGCATTGGCCGAGCCGGAGCCAAAACCGGCGAGGTTATAGAGCATGTTGAAGCGGTTGTTCTGGTTCGTCCAATAGTTCTGCAAGTAGTTGTTGTAATACGTGTTAGCGAGGTTCTCGGCGTAAGTACTGGCGCCTTTGAGCGCCGGGCCGGAAACGCCCAGCCCCTGCGCCGCCGCAGCGTTCTGCGTCGCGTTAAGACCTTGCTGCAACGTAAACGAATAGCCGGGAAGCTGCGTGATGTCGGTGAGGGAAGGCTGCGCGCCGAGGGCGCCGATACCCACTTCCTTCGACAGCCCGAGATAATTGCCGAGCCCGGTGTCCCAGAACGGGTTCTGGTAAAACTGCGCTTCGCTGAAGCCCAATTGCTCCTGCGCGATGGCGTTCTGCTGCATCTGCAGCTGAGCCTGGGTCGCGCGGTCCTGCGCTGCAGCTTCGGTTGCCGCCGCCTGCTGCGCGCCGGAAGCTGCCTGCGAAGAGCCGATGAGACCACCGATGCCGGAAATGGCACTTCCGCCGACGACCGCCGCAGCTACCATCTCAGTCCTCCGCGATCCATTTTGAAAACCACTGCTCGACCGGCTTGTAGCCCATCGCGAGAAACAGGCGCGAAGAATCCTTGTGCAGTTTCGAGCCGGCGTAGATGCGCTTGACACCGCGCCGCGCGAGCTCACGCTCGTGCGTACGGAAGAGCCTGAGGCCGCCCATGCGGCCGCGCACCTCGGGCGCCAGCCAGAAGATGTCCATCCGCGCCTCGAGGCAGGTCACGTAGTGGAGGCCGGGCATCACCACCATGATCGAATAGCCGACGAGGCGCCCCTTCTCGCGCACCGTGACAACCGAGAGCGCGCCCTGCGCATCGAGCAGGGCGTAGCGCTGCCAATCGGGAGCCAGCGGCACCTTGTCCTTGTCGAGCGCGAGATCCTCCCAGTGCTGCGGCAGGAGCGGGCGCACCTCTTCGCAGAAGGCCCGGAAGGGCTCGACCTGGAGCGAGAGGTGTTCCATCGGCTTCAGCCGCTTATCAGATCGACGAGGAGGTGAATGCGCTCGTCGGCGCTGTTGTTCTCGGCGCTGTGCACTGCGGTGTGGCGGAACCAGTATACCTCGCCCGTGCGCATCTGGATCGTCTCGTCGCCGCAGTGAAAGAGCACGCCGGGCGCGGCCGAGATGCAGGCGTGAAAGCGCTTGCCGCCCTCGGCCAGCGCGTATTTTCCGTAATCGTCGGCGTGCGGCTTGATGACGCCGCCGGGCGGCAGGCGGGCGATGATGACGCGCCCCAAGGCGACGCCGTGAAAGGCGCGCATCAGGTTGAAGACAAGGTCGTGGCACTGCGGCAGAAGAGCCCAGGCCGGGTAATTCACCAGGTCGAGCGAATCGATGCAGGCGTCGGGATCGCACGTCTGCTGGTGAACCTCGGGACGGGAGTAGCGCAGCAGAATGTCCGACATGCCGAAAAACGGCGTGCCTTCGAAACTCGTGCGGTAGCAGTGCTCGTCCCAGAGCTGCGGGTTGACCTGCAGCGCCAGCTGCAAGGGCGTCATGTCGAAAGTGCCGACCGAATTGAAGTATCTCATGGCGGGATCGGGATCCCTGCGTTGGTGAGCGCCTGTTCGATTTTGGCGATACGCTGGAAGAGACCGTGGAGAAAGCGAAACGAGATCGGCGTCATGATGCCGGTTGTCGGATCGACAAAGGGCGGGTCGGTCGGACTGACCATGCCCTGCGTCGCGTAGCGGTGGCTCGCAGTCGGCACAACACCGATGCCGCTGCGCGGCGGCGGGCTGCTCATGTCGCGTCGCCCTGCATCACGACGTTGCCGCCGGCGTCGATGAGGCGCCAGTAATCGGCGCCGGCCGGCAGTTCGGGCGCGATCCCCTGATAGAAGGCGCGCACGGTGTGCTCGCGTGCCTGGCTCATCTCGATCCGCTCGCCATCGGCGACGAGCTCGCAGGCGAGCGGTTTTGTGCCCTTGTAGAAGACCAGCACCGCCTGACTGCCGGCGTAGCGCACGCATTCGGCTTCGAGCCGGCGGTCGAGGGATTTCGAGCGCTCGATCATGTCCCCTGCGGTGTCCCGTCGCTGTAGGCCCCGTTCAAGGCAAATTCGCCCGCTCCGCTCCAGGTCGCGCGGTAGACGCGGTCGCGCCCGTAGCCGAGCCGGCGCCACAGATACTGGCCGTTCGACTGGTTGTTGGCCGTCTGGTTGACCGCGCTGCCGTAAGAGAACCCGGCATCGTCCGACCAGTCGAGCGCGAGCGTGTCGGGCGACAATTGGTTGCCCGCCATCGACAGCGCAAAGCGCTGATAGGCGATGCGCTGGCCGTCCTGCTGCAGGTGCGTCCACGAGCGCTGGCGGGTGATCGCGGTGCCGTTGTCCGTATAGGTCGAGCGGTCGATTTCGTAGATCCGCCCCGAGCTGCGGTCGCCGGCCAGCACAACCGGGGTGAACGGCGTTTCGCCGACGACAGTGCCAAAGAAGGCCGAGGTGAGCGGCAGCCAGGGCTGCGTCGTGCCGGCATAGGTGCGCTTGTGCCACATCTGGGTCGAGGCGTCGTAAGCCCACCAGGCGCCGCCCGCCGGGAAATACCAGGCGACGATCTCGTGGCCGGCGATCTGGTAGGACATGCCGACACAGTCGGTGACGTAAGGGTACTGGTTCCACTCGTTCTCGACCGCGAAGTTGCTGATGCGGCGCGCGGCGTAGCCCTCGCCGCGCATGATCATCGAGTGCCCCCAGCGGTCTTGGCTAAGCCAATAGAGCGCATTGTCGGCAACGACCGGGCTGCACACCGCGGCGCAGCCCTGCTGCAGGATCGAGTTCGGCATCCGCGCGAAGGGGAAGGTCGCGCCGCCGGCGTTGAACCAGATTTCGACGGTCTGGTTGCCGAGGAGCCAGATATTGTCGTGCAGGCAGGCGCAGCACACGAGGCGGTCGTTCCAGCCTTCCTTGGCCGCGAAATAAGTGGGATCGAACGGGGTCACGACATTCGAGGTCGTGGTGTAGAAATTCCCCGTGCCGGGCTGGTTGAAGACGAGGAAGGTATCGATGAAGTCGACCCGGTTCGCGCCGTAGAAGGCCGCGTCGTTGATCTGCACAAGGCTGTTCGGGGTGAGGAGGGCGCCCAATGGCACCATCCAGCCGTTGGGGCTGCCGTCGACGATGACGAGCGTGGTGCCGTTGTCGCACATCGAGACGACCGGCTGGCTGCTCGGGCCACCGATGTTGCCGACGAGGACCGCCTGGCCCGGCTGCGCCACGGTGAGGGTGTAGACCGCGACGCCGATGACGGCGACGACCGCGTTGGACGAGGTGACGTAGAGACCGCGCACGCCGCCGGTGGCGCCCGGCGAGGCGCCCGAGAGGTCGCCCCACAATTTAAGGCCCGGGCCGGGGTAGTGCGTCACCGGGAAGGGCGCGTCGGGGGGATTCGGCTCGGGAATGAGATTGAGGCACACTTGCGCGTTGGCGATCGGCGAGCGCGCATTGTAGCTGCCTTGGTGAAGAGCGAGCTTAGCCATCGCGCGCTTCGAGCTTCATGATGCGCTCGAGGAGATGAGCGACGGTGCTTAGCGGGGCATATTCCTTGCGGTTGGCCTCGCGATCGTGACCCATCGCCAATTCGCGCAGGATCCTCACCTCTGCCCTGAGCGCGATGATCTGGGAGAGGAGCATATGTTCTTTGAGAGCGAGCCGGTCGTGGTCACGGGCGAGGGCGGCGAAGTCCTCCTCTCGTGCTGCATCCGGCTGCTGCTCGAGCCGCTGGAGTCGGCGGTCGAGATCCTCGTGCTCGATCGCCTTGCCGGCGTGCATCTCGTCGATGCGCCGGCAGGCGTCTTCAAAGCGGCGGTTCACCTCGTTGACCATGGTGACGAGCGCGCCGACATGGCTTAAGGGCGCCCATTCGCGCTCGTTGCGCTGCCGCGCATGCATCGCGGTGAGGTCTTCGAGGCGCCCGATCCGCTCGACGATCGCGCGCATGCGCATCTGCAGATTGGTGTTCGCCGCATCGGGCAAGAGCGCCTGCGCCATGACCCGCTCGAGGCGGTCGGCGATGATCTGAAAATTGCCGTTCAGGGCGTCAGCCGTCAGGCTGTCGCCCTTGTTCCAGGTCTGCAGCGCTTGGCCGTTGAGATGAGCCATCGCATCACCCCAAGGTTGTAAACGGCACGCCAGCACTCACCTCAGGATAGAAACCCCCCATCGGGTTTTTCCACCGCGGGTTGGAAGCCAGCGCTCGCGGCATCGCCAGCGGCTGCAGCGCGTAGTTTGTATTGCGCATGGTGTTGAGCGAGGCCCGGGCCGAAGCCTGCAGCTCGGGATCGGGCGGCAGCTTGTAATTGACCGCGGTCAGGAGCGCGAGGTTGTACATGATCGCGAGCTGCGATTCGGCCGGCAGCACCGCATCGAGCTCCTGGCTCTGGCTGCCCTCGACGCTAAAGTCGATCGCCTGCTGCCAGGCGATATAGAGCGAGAACAAGGTCTGCACCGGGATGGGCCAGATGTAGAGCGTGGCGACCGGGACGATCGGATCGTAGTAGATCGAGGCCGGCCACGACTGCAGGAATTTGAGCCGGATGGCGTCGTATTCCTGCCGGCTCCCCAGCACGTTCATCGGGAAGTCGATCGGGTAGCTGTTAGGACCACTGCCGACGTTTTGTCTCAGAAAACAGCTTTGGATGTTGGCCGGGCGGAAATCGCCATCGGTGACAAAATCGGGTGCCGGGGTCGAGCCCGCAGGCCCGACCTGATAGGACATCTTGCCGACCGCGAGCGGCTGGATCGTGTAATTAAGCCTGAAGACCAGCCATCTCTTCTGCCGCCATTGCTGCATCATCAGCTGCAGCATCATCTGCGTGTCGGCGAGATCCTGCGGCAGCGCGACCTGCCCCACCCCGAGGATCCCCGAGGTGCGCATCGCCAGGGAGATGAGATCCTGGACGAGCACGCATCAGGTTCCGCGGCGGTCGGCTTCCTGGATTCTCGGCTGCTCGCTGTCGTAGCCGCGCCGCGCCTCGCCCGTTCGCGCATAGGCGCCCGAGGCCCAGCGCGTGCGCGGCCGGTCCATCATCATCGAATCGGGCAACCCCTCGCGACCTGGCCCGGCGTCGTAGCTGCCGCCGCCGCGACGGTGCCGTTCGTGGCTTTCAGTCCACGGATCGCGACCGTCGTGGTGCCGGTGCTCGCCGCGCATCTCGCCGGAACGGCGCTCGTCGCGCCTCTCACGTTCTCTAGCCATAATTGGAATACCTCTTGCCGATGTTGCGCAGATTGAACTCTTCGCGCAGCAATGTGCG
>Ga0126383_10000298_pt1 | contig 26179 bp, 37 predicted proteins | sample PanSoiMetPlot_35_FD_96882 | JGI IMG/M metagenome (GOLD analysis project Ga0126383, IMG submission 96882) | Tropical forest soil microbial communities from Panama - MetaG Plot_35 | ecosystem: Environmental > Terrestrial > Soil > Tropical forest > Bulk soil | place: Panama | collected 2016-02-17 | reverse complement strand
GACCCAGTCTCGGTTGGCTGGGTCAGGAGGTATCCAAGCCCCGTCCTCGCGCACGATGCAGTCGGAGGCGGGCATGCCCTCTGCGGGCGGGGGTGGGAGGTAGTACTGCATCCCTAGGGTGTCCATCGATGGAGGATTGAGCGAAGCGAAACCGGACGAGATGACATCAGAGCCTCGCGTCTGCGACCCAGTTGGCACCCATCGCATACGAAACCGCTGATGGTGTGCAAGACCAAGAGAAAGCATTAAGGGCTGGGCCTACACCGACTGCAATGTCTGCTGCATTGTAAAGGTCTCGGGCTTTTCCAGCGGTGCCTGTCCCAGGAGAATACAGCGTCATAGTAGGCTGAGCACGCTTGGTTACCTTGAAGCTATCAGTTCTGCCTCCGTTTACTCCGCTAGGCATTTGGGCATTGATAGCCGACACGCCATTTGAAGTAACGGTTCCCGGTGCTGTCCCAGGGTCATAGCTCTTCTCATAATACCGCTGGCACCGCGCCAGCTCCTGCTGGAAGCTCTGCCGCAGCATGGGGGTGGCGGTCGAGCCGACCTCAAGCTTGCAGGGGCCGAGGCGGAAGGTGGCGTTGAGCGTCGTCATAAAAGCGTTGGACATGCCGGTGCCGCCCACGAAGCTGCCTGCGGCCCAAGCGTTGGGCGCTGTCTGATATGTAGCACCCGTCGCAAAGCACCAGCCCGCCTGCAAGCCGTTGGTGTTACCGCTTAGCGTCCAAGTGCCTGCGGTATCGCCAGGGATCGTAATGGTGATGAGTTGCCAAGTGCTTGCGGCGAGAGTGAACGGTGCTACATAGCTTCTGTTGTTCGTCGCGCCGTTCCGTATAAAGAAATAGTAGGTTCCTGCCAGAGTACAGTAAGCCCAGAAAGAGACAGTGAGCGGTTGAGCGTTAGCCGTGCCGAATGAGATGTCATAGATCTCGTCGGCCTCGATGTTCTGAAACAGGATGGCTTGATCGCCAGCCGCTACTGAAGAAGCAGCCGTGGTGATCCAGAAATATGCGTTAGAGCCAAAACCTGTCGGGCCGTTGGAGGTTTGCCTTGCGCCCTGCGCAACTGCGCCAGCCGACGTTCCCAGGTATCCTCTAAAGCCATCTGCCATAAACTGTGCGCCAGTAGTTATGGCTACGACCGCCCCCTCATTGGCCTGGTCGATCTCCATAAAGGGGTTGAGCAGCTTGTTGGGGTTGGAGGGACGAGCCAGGGCTGGCCCCACCGAGACCCACTTAGCACCGTCCCACTGCCAGACGGTGTTGCCGCTGATGAACTGCTGGCCAGTGGCTGGGCTGTTGGGGAAGTCGAGGGCCATGGCTAGCGCGCCCGCCGCGCGCGGATAAGGCCATAGGCATTGGCCGATCCGGTTGTGTAACCAATATAGGTACACAAATAAACCGGCGTCGTTGCTGACAACGAAAGCCTTGCAAGGCTGGTTGGAATGACAGCACCCGTTACATTCGTATAGGTAAAGTGAATGCTTGTATTATCGGCCGGCGATACGGGCGTAATAGTTGGCGAGACAGCAGCGCCAAAGGCTGTCATGCCGCCTGCCGTACTGCCGGTGCCGGCATTCCCAACATAGCCGTCTACGTCCCAATCGCCCGCCGGCAGGGTAAGGGCGGTTACTTGCGACCATTGATTAGCAAGTATGCCAACCGGACTCGTATTGCTAACAATGGCCGAGCGATACTCCCCCACCTGCCCCGCCACTGCGTTGCTGCCATCCACCACGCCCCGAGGTAGTATCAAGGGGGAGCCTGCTTGGTTGTCCAGGGGGACCCACTGGGTGGTGTTGGGGTCCTGGTAGTAGAGGTAGGCCTGCCCTCCTACGGAGTCCCACCAGAGTTGACCAGTGTAGGGTGACGAGGGAGGAGTGTCCCCTATGGCGATCGAGGAGCCCATGGCCACACTGACCCACCTCGTCCCGTCCCACCGCCAGCTAAAGCTGCCGCTGGTGAAGATCTGCCCTACCGTGGGACTGTTGGGGAAGTCTATGGCCACCTTGGCTCAGAGCCTCGCGTCTGCGACCCACTGGAGTTGCAGGTTGGTAGTGCCAGGAGTATTCAAATTGGCGGTCCAGTAGCAGGATCTAGAGTTGGCACTAGGGGTGCATGGCATGTCGACATTGGTGGCAGCATCTCTAGCTTTCCCAGCTGCTCCGGTCACAGAAGAGTATGCTGTCAAGGTGGGGGAGGCTCGCTTGGTGACCGAGAAGGGGATGGTTGTACCCACAGTAGCAGCGCCTGCCACTCCGTATAAGAGAAAGAGGGATACACCGGTTTGTACGGAGGCCGTTCCAGGTACTATGCCTGGGTCATAGCTCTTCTCATAGTACCTCTGACAGCGAGTCAGCTCTCTCTGGAAGGACTCCCGGCGGAGGGGAGTGGCCACTGAGCCCAGCTCTAGCTTGCAAGGGCCTAGCCTGAAGACACTGCCTGCGGTGGTCACGAGGCTGTTGGACATGCCTGTGAGGCCAATGTAGTTGCCAGCTGACCAGATGTTGGCTACTGGGGCTTGGAAATTGGTGCCGGCTCCTATGCACCAGGACACAGTCATCCCCGCTGTGTTGCCACTGGTGGTCCAGCCCGCGCTCGTGTCCCCTGGGATGGTGATACTGAAGAACTGCCAAGTGTTGGCAGACGTGAGGGTGAAGGGAGCCACGTAGGAGCGGGTGCCAGTTGCAGTACGCAGGCTGAAGTAGTAGGTCTGTGCTATTGAGGCCTGTGCCCAGAAGGACGCAGTCAGGGGCTGTGCCTGAGTGGTACCCATCTGGGTGTCATACAGCTCGTCCGCTTCTATGTTCGAATAGAGTTGATAAGCGGCTCCTGCCGCTACAACTGTCGCCCCAGCGCTAACAGACAGCACGAGTCCGTAGGGATAGCCAGTCGGGCCTCCAGAGGAGAACCGCTGCCCACTAGCAGCGAAGCTGTTGCCAGAGGCCATAGAGCCAACGAAGCCATCCACTATATAGCTGCTGGGGACTATGTTGGGAGCGGAGCCCTCGTTAGCCTGATCGATCTCGAGGAACCCGTTGATGAGCTTGTTGAAGCCTGTGCCTGCGCCAGTGGGACCTTGAGGACCGGCTACGCCTTGGGGGCCTGGGCCTCCCTGGGGTCCCTGGTCATTGAACACGACCCATTGAGAGCTGTTGGCATCCGTGTACCAGATGTAGCCCTGGCCGGTCGAGGAGTCCCACCACCCTTGGCCTACGCTGGGTGAGGCAGGGGGAGTGTCACTGATGGTGAACATCCCTGCGGGGCCTGCGGCCCCAGGAGGTCCTGCTGCTCCTGCTGGACCTGCGGTGCCCACATTGCCGGCTGCGTTGATGTTCCAGTCAGTGTGGCTCCCAGAGCCACTGGCAGTGTCGACTGACACTGTCATAGCACCAGTGGAGCTGTTGTAGGCGGTGACCAGACCTTCCATGTAGGCCCCAGAGCCACTCGAACTCAGGCGCACTCGGGCTCCAGGAGTGTACGCGAGGTTGCTCTGGGTGACGAAGGACTGGGAGCCGCCTGCTATGGTCAGCGAGGTGCTGGAGCTAGCCAGGAAGCCCGGTGCACTAGCGGGGCCTGGAGGGCCCACAGGACCTGGCGGCCCTGGTATGCCACTGGTGGTGTAGGGCTGTGGAGTGGGCGGGGCTGTTTGGCTGGAGGTGTTGGCTAGGGTGGTCCCCGGAGGGATCGGTGGCAGGTATGCAGTGCCTGGCCACGGCCCACTCATGAGCTGCTGTCCCTGTCTACGGTGAGGTCACCGCCCGCCTTCGGCGTGCTCTCTACAGCTACGTCACCGCCCTTCGGGCTCCCCTGAGAGCTGCTGGAGGTGTCGACCTCTAGCATACCGCCCTTCGGGCTCCCCTGATGCACGTGCACATGGACCTCCTGCTTGGAGGCCAGCAGAAGCTGCTTGGCTAGAGCTTCCGCCCCCACTCCTGAAGGAGTGTCAGCCGTCCTGCCATAGGTGCCCTGCCCTGTGATCTTGAAGAACTCTGTAGCCGCTCGGAGGGCCGTGTCTGTGTTGGTGGACACTAGGCCGTTAGTGAATGCCTGGATAGCCTTGGGCTTGAGGGAATATAGCTCAGCGTCTAGTCCATCCAGCCGGCCCTTGTAGGCATCCTTGTAGCGTTGGCTTCGGGTGATGTTGGAGACAGTCTGCGGGGTCATGCCTAGACGGCTGGCTATCTCTATTGCTGTCAGCCCTCGCATCTGCATGGTCATGATAGACCACCATTTGGTGGACACGCCCTTGGAGCCTTCGGCTAGCATCTCCTTCTTGGCTGCCAAGGCGTTGGTAAGGTCTGTGTTGGCCTTGGGCTTCTCAGCATGGATGTGCTGGGCGCTCAGCGCTAGCTGCTCCAAGGTCATCCGCTCCTCAGCCATCTACGTACCCCCTCCGGGGGCCTTGACTGGGCCTGCGGTGCCGCTGGCTAGGACCTTGTCGATCAGGTCTGGGCGGAGGCGAGCTAGGTCGCAGCGGGCCAGGAGGTCCCTGAGCGTGGGTCTGGGAGCCGGTGGCTGGCGAGGTGTACACACCGAAGGTGTGTGCGGGGCGGCCATGCCTGAGGGTAGGCACGTTTCGAGGAGATTGTCAAGCTGAATTGTGTGCTTGCAAATAGCTCACCCCACCCTCGCCTTCCAGACCGACTTAGGATATATTATAGGTACCCGTGGGGGGTCAGGCCACCCCTGCCACCACCCCCACTGGCACTGCCTGGCCCAGCTCACGGTCAGGTAGAGGATTGCTACTTCCCCCATGCCGTGCATCCTACAACCCATCAGCGAGCCCTGCTGAGAACTAGAACCACTCTAAGATCCACGCTAGGCCCCCTCCCAGCCCTACCAGCAGGCCTTCGGCCTGAGCCATGTGACGAATCCTCCGTGGGCCTCAGCTCACCCAGGGGCTTCCTATGGCCCCTAGCAAGTATACGGACCCGTTGCATTGAGAGCTGCCAGTGCGTGGCCCTGTTCACGTTCTGTTGCAAGCACGTCGTGGGGCCAGGATGCCTTGATCCTGCTAGAAGGATCGAAGCGTGGGCGGAGTGGCGGGAGGATGGGGTTGCTGGGCATCGTTAGGTGGGCGGAACGGGGTGCGCCAAGGCCTCTCTGATGGTCTGTCTCTGTAGGGGGTGTATAGCTACAATTATCATCTTATACCCCTCACATTGTTCCTTTCCTTCAGGTCCGGGTCCCTTGGTCAGCCTTGGCGCTCTCCGCTCTGACCGCCCAACCCAGCCCACCACTAGACCGCTCCGCCCACCTGCGACATTCTGCCACAGGCCGCTAGCGCGGCCCGTGTTGCAAGCACTCTGCCCCTGGCGTATCCTGCAAGGTGGATATAGCCCGATAGGTTGATGCTCTAGTCCTATAGCCCAGTGTGAAAGATCACCACTAGCTAGAGCTACAGTACCTAGTCGATTGGAAATCCCTGGCATGGTCCCGACCGCGCGCAGCGAACGGGGGACCTAGGCCTAAACACTCATCCCAGACTGTGACTGTCTGAGCATGGCGCGGCTCTGCAAAGGAACCGTGCCATGGCTATTCAAACCTCCAAGCTTTCCTATGACTTCGCATTCCATGCCGTTGCCTCTGTCAATGTCACACCAGTGCGCACTTGCGGTACTGAAGCTGATGCCTTCGCAGTGCGAGATATCGAGCTTCTCGATAGCGATGGCCAGAAGCTTCGCATAACCGTCTACAGTGACCGCAAGCCCAACCCTGTCATACCAGTGACTGTCAGCTAGCCTCTTAGCCCTCTAATGCCGCGCCATACTCAGTCAGCCACAGTCTGGGGAGCTACCCTTCCGTTCTAGTGGGCTGCGCTCGTACTCTCGCGAAGGAGAACGCGCCCATGTCTAACTCATTACAGTTCCACAATGACCAATCGGCCCTAGAGGCAATGGTTGATCGCTGGTCTGTCGGAGCCATCCTGAACATGCTCGAAACTATCTGCTATGAAAAGGCAGAACACCTACGCTCTAACTGGCAAGACGAAGCCTCTGCCAAGTCATGGACACTGGCAGGATACCGCTTAGACCGCTGCTACAATACAGTACACAAGCTACTTGCCTATCACGAAGACAACATAGCTCGCTACGGCAGCTAACACCTAACCTACCCTAAATACCACTGGTGCAGCCCACTAGAGCGGAAGGTCTGAGGGGAGCCTTGCTCTCACACGCTGCTCGCGCAGCGTGGAGCCAACCATCCCCCACGAAAGCTACAAACCATGCCTAACGATACCTTGATGCAAGCCTCCCGCCAATGGGCCACTCGGCCTGCAGACCAGAGGTTCACATCGATCACAGCAATGATGGCCTATAAAGACTTCGTTGCTGCCAATAGCAAGCGGATACCCCTTGCTAACCGAGACCTCACAGTGCGCCCAGTCAACGACAGCGACCTATGGGACGTTGAGGTATGCTACGGCAAGGACCAATACCCTGCGGACTTCACCAACTGGAGCTTCGGTCAACTGTCATCGTTGGCTGGAGTGCCAGCTAGTTACCTCCGCTCTGGGCTTCCTGCCCGACTAGTGGCAGCTAACCTAGAGTGGGGCCTAAAGCATGCACGTAGCGTCCAAGACCTCTCAACGTATGTCCAACGCTACCCCAATGGCTGCGAGTTCCATGCTCCCGGTAGGGTGCTGGCTGCAGCCAATGGGCCTAACTTCGGCATGATCTACGATGCCCACGTGACCCACGACGTCCACCGCCTCTTCGGCGATGGCGTCACTGGTGATTGGACTGTCCCTGGTGAGTTTGGCAAGTCCGTGGCAGTAACCAAGGATAACACCACCCTCTATGCCAGTGACCATGACATGTGGATATTCCTAGCTGATGAGAAGCGCCGCCTCACCGTCACCAATCGTCGTGACGGTAAGCCCGGTTCCCTAGCAAGGGGTTTCTACATCTCCAACTCAGAGGTAGGCGCGTCCCGCTTCCTACTGGGGATGTTCCTCTTTGATTACGTCTGCTGCAACCGCATTATCTGGGGAGCGCAGCAATACAAAGAAGTCTCCTTCAAGCACACTAGCGGAGCACCGCACCGCTTCCTAGAAGAGGTACAGCCCATGCTCCGCGAGTTTGCTGAAGGATCACCACGCGGTATAGAAGAGACTGTAGCTGCAGCTCAGCGCCGCAAGCTTGACACTGACGTATCGGACTTCCTCACTAAGCACTTCGGCTCTGAGACTACAGCAACCAAGATCCAGCTAGCCTTCACCACTGACGAGGGCCTCCGCCCAATGGAAACCCTTTGGGATGTGGTCACGGGAGCTACTGCCTATGCACGCTCCTTGGAATACGCTGACAGTCGAGTGATCATTGAGAGGCAAGCCGGTAAGCTCCTCGCAATGGCAGCCCCCTAGCCCAGCCTGCCTTCGGCAGGCTGAAGCCTACTAGCACCTGTGACAGGCAAGACCAATAACAAGCCTGTCACATAGCTAGTGTGCGCCCCTGCCCACTAGCAACGGAGGGTATGCAGCAATGAGTGATGACAATGTAATCAAGATAACTGCGCCTGTGGTCCATGCCCAGAGCGGCCTAGTGCGAGAGCACGAAGGCCACTCTATCTTACTGGACAGCTACTGGAACTTCAAGGTAACAGGTCCCCTCTATGAGGAGAGGTACTCTAATAGCTTCTCCTCTCTGCGACTGGCTGTTGATGATATCAACAATCGGATAGCCAATCAGCAGAAGCTAGACAAGGCCCGGATCACCCTAGCCCTGTCAATGCTCACTGAGAAAGGCGTCCAGTTCATAGGCCGAGGCATCCACACTGGCACCTCTGCCCTTCTAGGACTGCCCAAAGATCTAGCAGCAGACCACAGCACCGTCTATCCCAACGTCCCCATGGTGCGAGACATCCTCGCACTGCGGGCTGTCCATCAAGCCACTGTGGACAAGTGCAATGCCCTCCTCCACAAGGCCGCACTTCGGGCCTCACGTGGATATGGGCGTATAGACGCCGAGGCCTACGAGCGTAAGACCACAGAGCTTCAGAAGGAGTATGATCGTGCACATGCAGTAGCCTTGACCTTCACCCTACCCACCCACCAAGCCTAACAGCAGCCTTAGCACCTGTGGCACCCTCCGGGGTGCCACATAGCTAGTGCTGGCCCCCCACCCTCCGGGCGGCTCACTAGACTAGAGAAGGAGTAGCCCACGATGACTAGAGCGCACCCTAGCCCACTACCTCAAACCATGACCCAGAATATCATCTGGCTCTGCATTGGACTGCTAGCGGGCCCCCTCCTCTTCCTGCTAGCTCTCAGTCTGCTGCCCCCCTAGCCTATGAAAGCTCCGTGCCATGACCCTAGTTCAATCCATGGGCCTAGGCTTCCTGCTCCTCATAGCAGTAGCCTTAGCCCTCGCTTGCTGGCCCCCTCGCTAGGCCCAGGCCCACGCCCACAGGCCCCCTACGGGGGGCCTGTAAGCGTTGACCCCCACAGCCCTACCGGGCCGTGACCCACGCACCTGAAGGAGTAGCTCCAGATGACACTAAGAGAAGAGGCAGACGCTGCCTGCCAGCGTCTCATAGATGAGATTGTGCAGCCCGCCCACCGGGATGCATGGTTCACCAGTGAGCACGCCCTAATCCTCCACCTGATGGGAATGGCTTTCCTAGATGGCCGCTCTAGTGGCATCAAGGCGTGCGCTCACCTCATATCAGAGGAGGCCGCAGCCAATGTCTCCACCCCTAACCAATAGCGACGGGGAGGAGCTAGCGACCTACCGCAGCTTCCCCCCTGAGTTCTTCAGTGTGGCCCAAGCCATCAGCTCCCTCTCTGAGGAAGACACCTTCACTCTTGATGGCTTTCCGACCAGGGCTCACGCCTTGGCCTCTCGCCGTGCCTTCTATGCCTTCCGGCTCCGCTTGCTCGATGCCCCTCCCGACGATAGCTTCGCTCGCCTCACCGCAGCCGCTATCACCTCAATCGGCATCCAGCTAGCCCAAGCCTCAGACGGCACATGGTCCATGGTCTTCGGCCTGACCCCCTTCGTACGTGCGGCTCGCCGCAAGTTCCGTACGGAGCCAGACACCTCCCCAGGCCGAGTGATCCTCTAGCCCGCCAGCCCGCCAGCCCGCCAGCAATGGGGGCATGGAGGTATGGAGGTAGACAGGTAAAAGAGCCTCTTGCACTGCCCTACGCCCTCGCGTATGGTAGACAGCATCATGAGCACCTACAAACCATCCGACTTCGCACAGGTACCTCATCCCACCCTCCACACTGTCCGGTGGCGTGGGGTACCTATCTTCCAAGGTCCCCCCGAAGCCTGCGCCGACCTGATAGCACGCCTCGATCGCGCAGCCGCCATACCCTTTAGGTCACGCCCCTTGAGCACAGGGCGCGGCCTCTCTCGACGTGCAACCCGTGCTCAGGAGTTAGCCGACATGGCTACGATCAAGAAGCAGCGTACCTATGCTCGTATCGGCGACGCAGGCGTCCTCGAAGTGGACTTCTACGGAGAGCATGACGAAAAGGGCAAGGGCAAGGTGATCCTCAAGGCCCCCTACGACATGAACAGGCTCCCTCCCGCCCAGCTCCTGCTGTGCGCTCAGAAGGGCTTCTCCACCTATGGCGCAGTCCGCTCCACCTCCGACGCCAATGGGAGTGATCCTACCCCTCAGGAGGTCAAGGCCTCCTTCGACAGCCTCTATGATGACATGCTCGCTAACACCTTCGAGCCAGGGCGTGCCATCGAAGCAGAGGCCTCAGCCCTCCACGAAGCCCTAGCCGAGCACCTCAAGATGCCCCTCTCCGAGATCCAGCGGCAGATCAAGGAGAACGCTGGGGGCATGTTCGGCAAGGAGGGTATGGGCCGCATTGCTCGTATCCCTGCAGTGGATGTCATCAAGCAGCGTATCCTGCGGGAGCGTGCAGCGGCCAAGGAGCGTGAGGCCAAGGCCAAGGCCAAGGGGGCCAAGGACAGTGATCTCGCAGACCTCCAGGCTATGTTCAGCCTCGCGGCTCCTGCGCAGGCCGCGCCCGCCGCCTAACAGGCCAAGGAAGCAGGGGAAGGGAGGGGCTTCGGCCCCTCTCTCTTTTCATGCGCTCTGCGGGCCTCCCAGGCGCTCCAGCAAGTATACGCACCCGTTGCGTTAATCGGCTATTGCAAGCATCTCCCGCACGCGATACACTAGCAGACAGGCCCCACATCTTACCTGTCCACGCAGATGCCCCAACTCACTCCCCTCCAAGCTCTCCTAGCCAGAGCGACCTACGATGAGCAGGCCGACGCCGAGGCACGCAAGCGTGCTGCCAAGTCCCTTGACACGCTCCGTGTCCTGCGAGGCAAGCAGTCCTCCCCTGCTCCTACGGAGCAGAGCAAGGTAGTGGTCAACCTGACCAGTGCCGAGTGGCAAGCCATCCATGCCGCTGTCACGGCCTATGGCCTCCCAGCCGCCAGCCCCCGCATACTCTCCTACCTCGCATGGCGCACCTCATGACCCTGCTGCCACCAGAGGCAGATGAGGCCGAAGGCCGGTCTCCCGAAGTCTCAGGAGAGGCCGAAGGCCGGTCTGCTCCTGTTGACACTCCTGTTGACACTGACACCTTTGAGCATGGCCGCTTCTCAGTGCGCTGGCTCCGTCACGTGCCAATAGGCCTCATCAGAGGCTGGGCAGTCTATGACAGAGGCCACAGGATCACGATCACCTTCCCTACTAAGGGAGAGGCCTACTACCATCTAGGTCGCATTGCCCATCTCTACGCACGATGGGGCTGGGACCCCTAGGAGCCTAGAGCTGGAGAGGCCCGAAGGGCCGGTGACTTACCAATAGACCATAGACACCTTGAAAGGAGCACTCTCCTATGTCGCTAGTCGATGACCTCAAGTCCACCATCACCAACCTCTCCACCAACGTCAACCTCCTGCTCGACAGGGTCAATGCAAGCCCCCGCGTGACCTCCACTGACGGCAGTGTCACGCTGTCGCCCCAAGACGTGCAAGGCCTGATCAAGACCCTCTCCGACCTCTCCGCTGCCGTAGCTGCTGTGACCATCAAGCTCACTGTAGCTGGAGCTGGTGAGCCTGAGCCAGTGGAGCCAGTCAGCCCCCCGCACCGGGACACCTCGAGAGGCTCCACCTCCAATGAGAGGAGCCGCCACTGATGCCCTGGACCCCCTTCGACAAGCTGACCCCAGCCCAGTCAGCCTCAGCCAGCCTCCTCTACTCCCAGAGGGAGTGGACCTGCCCCTGGCTCAAGGCCAGCCAGCATGAGTGGCTAGTGGTGGATGGCACTGTCACCAAGGCCTGCCGTATGAGTTGGGCTAAGCGCAGCGCAGCCAAGCTTAGGCATGTGGACAGGCCTGCCCCTGGCTCCCTAGAAGGCTGGACAGGTGGTCCCGAGGAGTGGCACCTCTCATGAAGCGTCGTCCCGACGGCCTGCCCTGGACCGACACCATCAACATCAACTGTCGTATCTCCAGGCAGCTCCACGATGACATCAAGCTCCTCCTCATGGACCCTGTCACAGGGCAGGCCCGCCCTCGCGGCTGGTCCCAGGTAATAGAGGCAGGCATGCGAGCTTGGCTCACCCAGCAACAGCTCAGCCAGAGGGCCACCGAAGGCCCATGACCTGCCAACGCTGGCTAGCTCTAGCCACAGCCCTCCTAGCCATCTCGGCATGGCTCAACGTCTACCACCTCGTATCGTCAGGCCTCTCCCAATGACTGAAGAAGAACTCAAGGCCCAGCTAGACCTCGCTGACGCCCGCCTCGATGTGATCCAAGGCAGGAGCATCACCCCTGAGCGCTACCGTGCCCTCATAGCGTCCCTCCAGGCAGGCCGGGAGGCCAAGGCCTCTGCTATGGCTGACGCCTCCAAGGAGCGTGCTCGTGCCAAGCGTGCAGCAGCCCGCAAGCCCTCCATGACCGAAGCTGACCTCCGGGCTATGTTCAACCTCTCCCTCACCTCAACCCCCTCACCCTCACAGGAGTGACCACCGTGCCAAGTGATCCTGCTCCCCTGGGCAGTCAGGCTGAGCCTGTCTTCCCCCGTGTCATTGACAACACTATGTACGAGCGCTGGAAGACCTGTCCCCACTCGTTCTTCCGTGCAGACATCCAAGGCCTCCGCCTAGCCGAGCTAGGGGAGCCAGGCGAAGCCCCCCGGATAAGGAAGAGCATCCACCTCCACTTCGGCTCAGTCTTCGCTGCCGGTCTAGAGGCCACCCGCCGCTGCTGGTCAGCCGGTGCAGGCGAGACAGAGGCCCTCGCCGAAGGTGCCACCACTATCACTAGGCTGTGGGAGGCAGAGACAGACCTCCCCGCCCCACACACTCGCACTGAGGAAGCTAAGACCCTCCAGTCCTGCCTCCTAGCTCACGTAGGCTACTTTAGGGAGTGGCCCCTCGATGATGAGCGCCAGCAGGTCTACCAGAACCAGGGCATGCCTTGCATAGAGCTGTCAGGAGCCCGGCCAATCCCAGGCACCCGCCACCCTGAGACAGGTGAGCCCATCCTCTACGCAGGCCGCTTTGATGCAGTCCTCGATAGGGCAGGCCAACCCTGGGGCCTCGATGACAAGACCACTGGCTCCCATGTGGAGGGCGAGAGCTGGGCTCGCCAGTGGCGTCTGCGGGGGCAGTTCACTGGGTACTGCTGGCTAGCCCAGATATGGGACCTCAACATAGAGTGGTTCATTATCCATGGTGTCCAGCTCACAGGCAACACCAAGCCCGGTGCTCCCATAGCCCGCTTCCGTGAGGTCACAGAGATCCGCCCATCCTGGATGGTCGAACGCTGGCTGGCCCAGCTCCAGGCGGACGTGTCCCTCATGTGCCAGCAGTGGGACATCCTGTGGAAGCGTGGCACTGACGCAGTCCCCCACCCCTTCAGCCAAGCCTACGGCCATGCCTGCTACGACTTCAACAGCCCCTGTCAATTCCAGACCCTCTGTGGTGAACCTCGTCCGGAGCTGTTCCTAGATGACTATGTGGTGGACCGCTGGGACCCTCTTGCCATTCGTGGCCTTGACTAGCCCTACTGGGCATCGCCTCTATGTCAATCCGGCAGAGGTGTCCTCAGTGAGGGAGCCTCTCGACACTGCCAGGGGCCACTGGGCTCCTAGCACCCGCTGCGTGCTGATCATGAGCAACGGCCTCGTCAACGGAGTGCGAGAGGACTGCCTCACTGTGGACCACCTCCTAGAAGGAGGCCACCCATGAGCCGCCCCGCATCCACCTACCGAGCAGCCCGCCGCAATGCCTACTTCAGAGGCCACAGGGGCAACAGCCAGCCTATAGGAGTCCCCAAGGATGCCCAAGTTCCTAGAGAACATCCTAGCCAAAGGCGCAGCCCGCCGAGGCCTCAAAGGCAAGGCAGCTGACCGATACATCTATGGAGCAATGAACCGTATGGGTGCCATGCGCGGCTCCAAGATCACAGCCAAGGGCAGAGCCATGGAGCGTAAGCATGAACGAGACAAGGGGTCCGCACATCGTGCCCTATCTGCCCGATACCCTGACCTCTGAGCCAGCCATCCGTGGGGTCCTCATAGCCCTGCTCCCCTCGCTCCTGCTATGGGTCCTCCTCATCCTCCTCATCCACCACCTCACACATGGGAACGTGCCACCATGAAGACCAACACAGTCATCCAAGGCCACATCGGAGGGGGTAAGACTAGGTCTGCCCTGACCCTCCTCCCTGAGTACGAGGACGAGCGAGGCAAGGTGCGCAAGGGCGCAGGCCTCGAAACCTTCCTCCTCGCTATGGAACCAGGCTATCAGCATGTGCTCCGCTCCCACTCCTGCAAGCAAGGCATACATGTCCACTACCATGTACCTGACAAGGTAGACTGGGACACCATAGCCTTCTATGCAGGCCTCATGCGCAACATGTCAGTCAAGGAGGTCAGCGAGACACCAGACCGCAACAAGAGGAACTACACTGGCTTCTATGACCTCATGACCACTGTCTGCAAGAACTTCATCTGCGACACCTGTGGCAATGAGTTCGGAGACATCTCCACCTGGGACGAGTCCCGCGCCCTAGTCCTCGACAGCCTGACCCCCCTGTCAGACCTCATCCGCCAGTGCGTAGTCGGGGGCAAGCCCATCTCCTCGCAGCCTGAATACTACACCATGTATGGCTTCGCCCTCAACTTCATCCGCCTCCTCTTCCAGCAGTGCCAGTGCAGTGTGGTCCTCACTGCCCATATCGACCGTGAGCAACACCCTGTCCTAGACCGCTCCGTGCTCACAGTCGACACCATCGGGCAGAAGCTAGCCGTGCAGATATGCAAGATGCCAGATGAGCTAGTGACCGCCTACACTGAGAATGGCAAGGACTTCTACTGGTCCAATGCCACCCTCCACACTGGCCAAGTGGTCAAGCGCCGTGCTCTCCCCCTAGGCGAGAAGCTAGCCCCTGACTTCTCCCTCATCTTCAAGCCCCCACAGTGAGCTGGGCGAGCGAAGCGAGCCTTGCTTCCCACATAACAGGTCGCAACCCCATGACCCTCCAAGACTGGATGGACAAGCCCTACTGTCATGACCCTCTCCACCTCAACCGCTTCCACGCTTCGCGCAGCGGCAGCATTGGCCTAGACATGCGCGAGCGGCTACCCCTACACGATCCTGCCCCACGCCTCGCTTCGCGAGGCATTGCCAACAGGCGCAGATCACAGAGGCACCCACTGGGCACCGTGCCCACTACCGTGCAACCCCCCTCAGAGGAGGAACCTTAGCATGCCTAGCCCATTCGACTTCGATGCCTTCACACAGACCGCGACTGAGCTGTCCCACGTAGACCTTGACTGGAAGTCCCTCCCAGACAAGACCGAGTGCCTAGGCCAGCTCATCTCCGTCACAGGCGAGAACATGGAGGACCAGATCGCCCGTGACCCTACCAAGTGGCGCAACCCCAACATGGTCAAGCTCACTCTCGAATGGGAGGTCAAGGACCCAGACCTCTGCGAGGAGATGAACATGAGCCGCCTGACGGTCCGCCAGCAGCTCCTCCTAGAACTCTCTGCTCCCCCTCCCCCGGCGGGCAACGGGGTCATCCTCTGGACCCAGAACACCAACCAGGCCCTCAAGGACCTCATCAAGGCCACTGGCCTCAACAAGGAGAAGCGGTTCGGCATCCAGATGCTCAAGCACCAGATGGCTTGGTTGGTCCTCCGCAACCGCCGCCCAGAGGGCTTCGAGCGGGACATCACTGAGGTAGCCTTCGTACGGGAGGCAGAGGCAGGCCGTGCCTCCTATGAGCAGCGGCAGGCCAAGGCCAACGGTGCAGCCTAACAGGCCCCGAGTGCAGAGGGGGCCGAAGGCCCCCTTCGCATTACACATCCCTGCCAAAGGCCCTCTCCTGCCAAAGGCCCCCCCTCCATGGAAGCAGCCTTCAAGTGTCCACACTGCAGTGAGGCCTATGTGCGCCGTGCAGGCCTCCTCCATCACCTCCAGTCAGAGCACGGAGGGGCCGACTCTCCCTCTCCAGTGGCCATCGTAGCCGACATGGGCGACACCCCCTCCGATGTCTATGACGTCGAGCACCTCCGGTACGCCCTCTGGCAAGCCTACCTCTCCCTCCGATTCTCCTCCATCCATCTCCAATATGAGGACATCCGCATGCTAGACCAGCTAGCCTCCCTTGCAGCCACTTGGCGAGGACCCTAGTGCCTTCCCACCCCCTTAAGCCCTGCCCCCCTGGCTATGTGGCCTCCACTCTCCCCTCCGACACCCGCCTCAAGCTCCGCCAGATCGTAATGGCCGCCCTCCTCTCAGAGCTGCCCCCTCGCCCTCCCAAGGGCACCGATCCCCTGGCCCTCCTCGACCTCATGATGGACCACCTAGCCCACTCGCAGCAAGAGGACCCCGATGCCCCCTCCTCCTCGTCAATGGATTGAGTCAGGCTCCCCCCGCTCGCCCCTCTGGATCATCGCAGAGGCCCCTGGCTACGAGGAAGTGCGAGAGGGCCGCCCCCTCTGTGGCCCCTCAGGCCGTGAGCTGGACAAGCTCCTCTCTGAGGCTGGCTGGCCCACCTCCCTAATCAGCTCCGCCTTCCGCACTAACATCTGCCACGAAAGGCCCCCCTCATATGTCAACCGACAAGGCCAAACCATCCGAGACAACATCGACCAATGGTTCCCAGGCAAGCTCTCTGCCAAGCGCCTGGGTCTGCCTCTCGATAGAGGCCGATACCCCGCTCCCCCTATCCAGCAGGGACTTGCTCGCCTTGCAGCGCACCTTGCTATCCATCGCCCACAGCTTATCATCCTCCTTGGAGGCTCCAGCCTCTGGGGGCTCTGTGGTAAGGAAGGCATTACCAAGTGGCGGGGGAGTGTCCTACCGGGTCCTGATGGCATCAAGACCATCTGCACTCTCCACCCAGCAATCATCGTAGACCCCTCCAAGGGCCAATACACCTACCGCCCCATAATCCTCCAAGACCTCCGCCGTGCCCTCCGAGAGTACCAGCTAGGCCCCTCCATCCGAGTGCCCCCCTGGAACTTCCTCACAGAGCCTACCCTCCCCCAGGTCCGAGACTGGCTCACTCCCCTTGCAGAGGCCCAGGCTCCCCTCGTCTGTGACACCGAGGGCTGGGGAGTAGTCGACTGCATAGGCTTCGCTCGCTCCGACACTGAGGCCCTCTGCGTGCCCCTAGCCAGAGGCACCGGCGAGTCCTATTGGTCCCTGGACGAGGAGGTGGAGGTCTTCGCCCTCCTCCACCGCACCCTCACCCGGTGTCCCCTCACCTTCCACAACGCCCTCTGGGATCTCCAAGTCATCGCCAACCAGTGGCGCTTCATGCCTCTCTTGGCCGATGACACCATGGTCGCCCAGCACTGTGCATTCCCAGGCCTGCTAGGAGGTCGCATTGACCCAGTCACAGGACGAACTGATAAGCGAGGCTCATCCCTCTCTCTGTCCTTTTGCTCCTCTATGTACTGCGATATATACAGCTACTGGAAGGACGATGGGAGACTACGAGATCTCGTTACGGATGATGCCTCATTCTGGAGATACAACTGTGAGGACTGCGTCCGTACTTGGGAAGTGCGCTCGAACCTTGTCGATAGAATACTGCCAAGTGCGTCTCTTGTGCCCCAATACCGCTTCCTAATGAGCCTCTTCGGCCCCGTCCTGAAGGCGATGTTCCGTGGCGTCCGCCTAGACCCCTCTAGGGTAGAGTCCCTCCGCCGCTCCATGGCCCTTGATCGCCTGCGCCAGCAGGACTGGCTGGACACTGTCCTTGGCTACCGCCTCAACGTCCACCGTACCGACCGCGGTGGCCAGATGCAGGCCCTCTTCTATGAGGACCTTGGAGTGACCCACATCCGTGACCGCAAGACCCGCCAGCTCACCCTCAACGATGACGCCCTCGAGCTGATCGCCAAGCGTGAGCCCCTCCTAGTACCCCTCGTTAGGAGCATCCAGAACATCCGCTCCCTGGACACCAACGATGCCAACATGATCCAGCCCGCACTACGTGCGGGTGACAGGCTCCGCACCTGTCTCAACATAGCAGGCCCCGAGACATTCCGCTTCAGCTCCAATGAGACAGCCTTCGGAGAGGGCACCAACCTCCAGAACATACAGAGGCCCCCTAGTGATTGACACAGCCCCCATCCTGGCAGCCCTCAATGAGGAGCTGGCCAAGGCCACCTCAGACACCCTCCTCCAGCTCCTAGGAGTTGCCAGGTCCCTATGCACCGACATCGTCAAGGCCGACATCATCCTCCGCTTCCGTCACAACCGCTTCGAGGACTTCCCACATGGCCTATCCACCGGACAGCATTCCCTATCACCTGCACTCCAAGCAGCCCTACAGGCCATCCCCAGAGAAGGACTCGGAGTACCTAGTGGAGTGGGTCGCCCAGACCCTGAAGGTCCCTCAAGCCCTGTCTCCCCTGGGCCGTCGCTATCTGGAGGCCTTGGAGCGTCTGGAGGACCCTCAGGCTTTGAAGTTCCTCCTCACATGGCTGATCGCCAGCGGCCTCGCCCTCCCTCCATTCCCAGACCAGCAGTAGCCGGGCCAGAGCCAATCGCTAGCCTCCAGGTCCCCCTGCGCCCTGGCATGGAGCCAGTCAATGCCAGTGCTCCCCACAGCGTGGCCATCGATGGCCGTGACCTCATCAGAGCCTACAGCCCCGGCATGATCCCAGTCCATGCAGAGGACGGCCTCCTGCTAGGCTGCATGCCTGCCTTCGGTGACTCAGTAGAGAAGGTCTACACCCGCCACCTGCAGGAGATGTCAGTCGGCGCTCTCATGCTCCGCACAGTCGTGGTCCCTTACAACGTAGGCATCGACCCCTTCGACATCGAGGGCTTCCAGCCAGCCCCAGGTATCCAACCTGGGCCACTGTCCACGGGGCCGATAGGCCCCGGAGCCAACCGTCAGAACCCAGACGTAGGGAGGGCTCTCTAGCCATGATTGCCAACCCACCAGCCCTCTTCATCGACACAGAGACCACCGGCCTAGATCCCTACTCCTGTCGCCTAGTGGAGCTGGCCTGTGTCCTGGTCAACCCTGACGCCTCCGTAGATGTGTGGGACACCCTCATCCGCCCAGTGGACTTTGCCATCCCTTGGGACGCCGAGCGGGTCCATGGCATCTCCAACGAGGAGGCACACTCCACAGGCATCCCTCTCCAGCTAGCTCTCGCAGAGCTGACCTCCCTCGCTCTTCGAGCGAGGCCGGGCTGGGTCATCGGCCATAACCTGAGGTATGACCTCACAGTCCTCGGCAGTGAATACAAGCGTACGGAGAGCAAGCTCTATCCTCTCAACCACCTGACCCCCTTCTGCACCATGGTCGCCTTGACAGAGCGGATGGGTCTCCCAGGCAAGTATGGCAAGTACAAGTGGCCCCGCCTGGACGAGGCCTACCGCTACTGCCTAGGAGAAGACAGGCCCCTTGGTCACCACCGAGCCCTCTCAGATGCCCTAGCCTGCAAGGCTATCTATGACCATGGAGTGGCCCAGCAATGGTGGCATGGAGGTAGAGAGGTAGACAGTACAGAGCCACAGGAGTAGACAATGGCCTTAGACAGGTGGACCCTCCCTCCCCCTAACCTTCGCTCTATGCTGATCCCAGACCCAGGCTACGTCCTCGTAGAGGGTGACCTCTCCGGTGCCGATGCCCAGGTAGTAGCCTGGGACTCAGGAGCCCCTCGCCTCAAGGCTCAGCTCCGCGAGGGCCTAGACCTCCACACCTCCAATGCAAGGTGGATCTATGGCGACTCCATCAATCCAAGGGCGCTGCATTCCAACGGGATGTCCTATCGAGACAATGCTAAGCGTGCTGTACACGCAGGCAACTACGCAGCAGGTGCCAAGACACTTGGAACCTCAATTGGTGTTCCAACTGCACGCGCTGAAGCCTTTCTCCGCTGGTGGCGCACCGAGGAGCACCCAGAGATCGGCCGCTGGCACACGAAGATCGAAACCCTCCTACACTCTCGTCGTATGCCTATCATCACCAACGCATTCGGCTTCCGAAGGCTCTATACCGATATGCCTGACCGTCTGCTTGGCCAAGCACTCGCGTGGATCGCTCAATCCACGGTTAGTCTCGTCATCGACCATGCCATGCTTGCTATAGATGACTCTCTACCTGAGTGCCAGCTCCTCCTCCAGGTCCACGACAGCCTCCTCTACCAAGTGCCCTCTGACCAGTGGCCTGCCTTGGCCCCTCATGTGCTAAAGCATATGGAGGTCACTGTGCCTTACGAGGACCCCCTCGTCATCCCAGTCGAACTCAAGTGGTCTGCCACAGATTGGGGCTCCATGCAGAAGCTGACAGTCCACTGACATGCGACACCACTCCAACTGGATACATGATTTTGTCCGCACGGTAGGCCCAAAGACAGAGTCTCCTGAGAGGTTCCTATATTGGGCTGCCGTAGCTACTGTGGCTGGCGCTATTAGAAGGCGCTGTTTCATCGAGATGGGTACCTTCCAGATCTATGCTAACTGGTACTTAGTTCTCGTTGGTCCACCGGGCTTGGTGAAGAAGTCCACTACCATCGATATAGCCACCAAGCTTCTGCGAGGGGTAGAAGGTGTGGTCTTTGGACCAGACGTAGTGACGTGGCAGGAGTTCATAGCCTGGGTAGCCCGCTCTGACGACACCTTCAATAGGGGAGGCACAGGAACTCACCTGTTTGAGCAGCAGAGCGAACAGACATGCGCTGTCACCTTTGCCATCTCTGAGTTCGGTACCTTCTTTGATCCGCAGGACCGAGCCATGCTCAACATGCTCACAGAGCTTTGGGACGGACGAGACGTTCCATTCATCAAGAGCACTAAGACACAAGGGCAGGATGTAATCAAGGCTCCCTTTGTCAATCTGATTTCAGGTACCACTCCTGCCTGGGTCGCTGACAACATACGCAATCAGATAGGTGGCTGGGGCCTATCGAGCCGGATCATCTTCCTATTCTGTGACCATCTGGAGAAGCTAATTCCTCTGCCAGACGAAGCTTGGGGACCGGAGCTACATACCTGGGCTGCTCCCTTCCAGCAAGACCTATCTGTCATCTCTCAGCTTGAGGGCAAGATGGTCTTACCAGAAGAGACTAGGCAGGTCTTCCGCCCTTGGTACGCCGAGCTACAGCACCGCATCGAGAGCTTTGGGAAGAACCTGCATGCTGACAAATGGACTGCCTACTTCCTACAAAGGAAGCAGAACCACGTCCTCAAGCTAGCGCTCATTCTATCGATAGCTGAGGGAAGCAGCCTAGTGATAGCTCCCCACCATCTCCAGGAGGCCATCCAGCGATGCGATCAGGTCGAAGACGAGCTATCCTCAATCTTCAACAGCGCAAGGGACGTTGACTCCAGACGACAGCTCTATGTCGAGGTGACCCAAGGCCTAGTCAAGGGCCTCCTACGCTCCGGTGGCTGCCCAGCTGATCGCATATACCAATTCACCTACCGCTTCATGAATGGACGCCAAGCAGACGACTTGGTTAGCCAAATGGTGAAAGCTGGCTACCTCGAAAAGATACAGCAAGGAACCCAAATCGTGCTTAGGCTCCTTCCTGCTGCTGAGAGCCTTCTGCCAGTAGAGGAGCTAGCCCAGATCAAGGCAGATATCGCTAGGGAGCTCGGCCTATCCAGTATGGAGGCAGATGGATATGAACGACTATGACGACGAGCTTCCCCCTCACAATCCCCTCTCTATCCTAGTCCTCATCCTGATGTGGGCCTTCCTGATCTACAGCTTCCTCTAGCGCCCAGCTCCCAGATACCTATAACTCATCGCTGACTCCCGACCCTGCTCTCCCCCTCCAACCTCAGGAGCCGTAGTCCTTGCAGTCCCCCTTGCCCCTGCTCTAAACACCATATCAATCGACCTCAGGATCTGCTGCATCTCAGGCCCCTCAGGATCAGCCTTCGCAGCCCTAGGCAGCAACACATCCAGCCTTGGATTAATTCTGACCATCCTCGCCACATTCTCCACCACTGTCAGTGCCAACAGTCCCCCTGCAGTGCCCAGCGCATGCTCCCAGTTCCCTGAGAACAGCCCATGTGACGCAGCCGCCAGCAGCATAAAAGGATGATGGAAAGCGAACATCCTTGGGTCCCTGCGGCTCTCCTTCCCTAGCTTCTCTGCTATGTTGGCTATCCCCTGCAGCCTCGTGGCCTCCTTCGGCCCCAGTGCCTGCTCAATCCCCTTGATATGCAGCTGGATGTAATCCCTCACTGCTGTCGGATCGAACCTTGCATTCTCCCCCCGCCCTTTGGTAGCGGCCATGAACATATCGTGCTGCACTGCCAGCGAGGCAGCCGTCCTTGCCTTACTACCCTCAGGTCCCAGTGCAGCTGCCATACGTGCCTGCGCCTCCCTGTCCGGACTCTTCACCACATTGACCCACTTGTTGTACACAGTGAAGTTAGTGATATCATCATCCGCCCTGTACTCACTGACTGTCTTCCCCCCGGCCAGCTTCTGAGCAGGTGCAAATGTCTTCCTGTTGTAGGCATCCGCCTCGTCCATCAACCTCTTGAACTTACTCACAGGTATCCCAGCATCCCTCGCAGCCTCGCCCATAGTCTCATCCAGCTTCCGCTTGAGCACGTTGAGCTGCTGCCGAGCCCTTGCATTGCGGGTCCTCCTAATGGCAGCGCCCACCTCCACCCTAGCATCCGAGTATGCCTTAGCCGGTATGGGCCTAGCCACAAAGTCAGCAGGCCGATCTCCTGCAGGAGGTACACTCCCTAGCAACTCCAGCCTCTTCCTCGTGGCCGCATACCCTACCGGGTCGATCCTCTCTAGATCAGCCAGTGTCCCAGTGCCCTGTGTCCCCAGGCTGATCCCCTTGATCGCATCCCCCTTAGCCTTCTTGTCCTCCCAGGCCTTGATAGCGTCCTCGGCCTCCTTCATCTCCTTCCGCTGCGCATCGATCTCCATCGTGTTCTCTATCTTGGCAGCAGTGGCCCTCACCACATCCTCTGCCTTGGCTGAGGTCCCCCCAGGCTCCTCAATCCTCCTCCCCTTGATGATATCATCCAACAGTTCCGCTACCCCACCACCCTCCACCAACTTCGAGGGGTACCCCTGGATAGCCTCCCCAGCCTTGTTCCTGACTGTGTACTTGAGGTTCTTCTCCCTAGTAATCCTCTCATAGTAGTCTGCAAAGGCCTGCTTCATAGCCAGCTCGCCCTCAGAGATATGCCCCACCATCTCCTTCAGGTTCTCCTGAAAGCCCCTCCACAGCTTGCTCTCCGCACCCACCCGCAACCCCCACCCCACCGCCTTAGCCAGTCCCAACCCAAACTCACCAAAGACTGAGCCCACCACTGTCTCCACCACCCGGCTAGCCGAGTCCGGGTCCTCATTGAAGCTCAGCCCTCCCGCCACGCCACCTCCCACACCAGCCCTGATAATAGCAGGCACCTTGGATACCGCGTTGGCCACCATCGGTCCCATAGGCAGAGCCATGCTCAGACCCCTCGTAGCCATTCCCAGCACTATCATCCCACTGGTATAGCCCAGTATCTCCCCAGCCTTCGTGGTCCAGGGATACTTGCCCATCAGCGCCTGATAGGGCTCATACCTCTGATTAACCCAGTCAGTGAACTCCCTGGCCCCTTGCGGGTCCATCAGCTCCAGCTGTGCCTGCCTGGGCCCCGTATAGATCCCCTCCAGCCCCCTCATTCCGCCTACATTGAAGGCAGAGATCTGATTGACCGCGTCCTGCCCAATCAGGCCCTCCACCCTGAACTCAGGTCCAGGCCCCCTGGGCTCATCACTAACCAGCGGCCCTCCCTCGTCATCCTGTGGAGTCCTCCCCAACAAGGTATCCTGCTCCCTCAGTAGCTCCTGACTGTCCTCCGCACTGAGCTTGTCCTTCCTCTCCTGGAACATCAGCCCCGGTGTGACACCCATCCCCCCAGCCACAGTCTGCAGATACTTCTTAGTCTCTGCTGGCAGCGCATCAGCAGGCCTGCCCTCCGCTATCCACTTCTTGAGATTACCCTCCCCCCAGTTGTACCCAATCAGTGCATCAGGCCAGTTCTTGTACTGCTTGTACAACCTCTGCAGCTCATTCCTCCCTGCAGCCAGATTAGCCTGCTCATCCTGCACATTGATCCCTGGGAAGCTCCCTGGCTCCAGGCCCATCCTCCCCACAGCACCTTTCCCAGACACCTTGGGCTTGCCTGTCTCGGGGTCCACATGCACGTGCCCGCTCTCTGCTCCATCCACTCCCCAGGCTATCTTGGGCAGCGCCTCTGGACCCAGGTCCAACAGAGTGCTAGGTGGCTTGCCTACCCTCTTGGGCGGCGGAGTGGTAGAGGCCCCAGCAGGCATCCCTATCGGAGGAGGAGGTGTACTGTCTTGCAGATGGGGAGGGGGCTTGGCAGCCCGGGTGGGCTCCGCCACAGGCGCAGGGGTGGCCGCCCCAGCTCCTATCGGAGGTGGCGGAGTAGTGACTACCCTTGACCAGTCAATAGGATATGCAGGATCAGACGGAGTGGGTAGCTGATACCCTCCCCCTGGCCCTTCTGGCTGACCGCTATTGGGGCTGTCCACTGCGATCCTCTCCCCACGAATAGACTCTCAGATAGGCCTCAGGGATCATCCCCTTTGTCCTCGCCTCCTTATTCAAAGCAGCTCCATCCTTAACCTCATTCGTCATCCTGTTCTTGTACCGCGTGTCATCAGGCAGGAGCTTAGGTCCCCCAGGCACCTCTTTGAGGTTCCTGTCCACCGGAGTGCCCATATAGAAGTAGTGGAAGGGGCCTATCAGACTCTTCCCGTCCGGGGACACATCCTTCCCCCACCACAGCGTGTCGGCCTGCTTGAACTCCGCCTCGGTAGCATTGTACGCCTTAGCTACCATGTCTGCATTCTGTTCCTGCCCAGGCTTCCCAGCGTACTGCCAGTACATAACCTTCAGGCTCTCCATTTCCCTTGCTGCATTCGATTGGATCATCATAATGTTGACATAGTTCTGATGCAGCTCGCTAGGTGTGATCAGCTCCGCATTCCGTGTCCTCCATCCTCCACCAGCCAGCCCACCTCCCGTGGTAGCTGCACTCACCTGCTGCTGATGTGCATCAGTGCTCATGCTGAGCCAGGAAGGGTCCTCTATGAAGTTAGTCTTCTGCGCTAGCCAATCCTTCCACCTCGCCATGATACCGCCAGTAGGTGCTCCAGGTTTCAGGAAGGCCTGGTTGGTCACGAGGATGTTCAAGGCAGAGGCAAGATGCGTAGCATCGACAGGCTTCATCATCTCAGGCTTGCCATAGTGCATCATGAACTGGTACTCTTCCCTATACTGGTTCTGGTCGAACTGATATTGCCTCTGCGCCAAGTCATCCAAATGCCTACTCTGAGTGGCCGCCTCACTATAACCGTGCTCAGCCTGATGGGCATGCCTATCCAAGATCCTCTTAGTGACCTGCCCCAGTACCTTGCTGAAGTCCTTGTTACTGGCCTGCGATGCCGCATTGTACACCTCAAGCTGCTCCTGAGGGTGCTTGATCCCCATCGAGCTGAGGTAGTCCCGCATCTCCCTATTGATATTCTTCTTGACAGCTTCCGCCTGCCTCGCGTACTCATCACTCTCTGGCAGTGGCAGTCCCAGTGGCTGATCCTGGGTCCCAGCAGCCGGCAGCCCTCTAGGCTGTGGAGGTCTAAGCCCGCTGTCAGGCATAGCCTGCATAGCCGAGCCAGGCGGCGGAGCCGGACTAGCTGCAGGCGGTGCAGTCAGCGTGGCCGGTGCCGCATCAGCCTGCGGACTCAGTGCCCTCTGAGCTGCCTGCGGGGCACCCATGTTAGGCCCAGGCACCAGCGCAGGCCCTCTAGGAGCACTCACTGGCGCAGGTGGTGGGGTGGTCAGCGAGGGCACCAGCGAGGGCATCACATCCCCTGGTCCCGGAGCCCCACTCCCAGGCGGCGCAGGCGCCGGTCCAGCCGTGCTGACCGAGGGCGTCCCAGCATCCGCATACTGCATGTAGGAAGCCGGGACCACTCGGGGGTCCCTCTGGATGGGCCGCCCAGCCGCATCCACCACCTGGTCCTCAGGCCCCGTGGGGGCCAGCTGAGCCAGTTGCCTACTGGCCTCCCCAGGCATCTGCAGCGCCCCTCCAGGACCTGGTGGAGGATCCTCATCCTCAGGCTTAGGCGGAGCTAGCAGACGCCTTCTGGCATCCTCGTCCTGCGCTCCACTCTCAACATCCTGCCTCTTCTTCTTCACATCCAGCTTGGGCTTCTCTATCTGCTCTGACTCAGTAGCACCTCCAACCCTCGCCCTCCTCTGCTCGTTCTCCAGCTCTGCCTGCAGCTTCTGTGCCTTGAGAGGATCAGTCTTCTTGGCCTCTTCGATCTGCTGCCTGAGTCTCTGTATCCGCAGCCGCTTGTCTTCCTCTGTCAGAGCTGCAGAGGCCGGACTGTACCGCTCCTTATAGTACTGGGTCTCGGCCAGCTTGAGGCCAGCGTCCAGGCTCTTCAGGTACCTGTCCTGCCCATACTGGCCCCACTTGGCTCCAATGTCCCCATACAACTTGGTAGGGTTGTTGGTGTACTGGGGGTCCTGGCTCATCTGGCTGATCTGCTGCCCAACCTGCCTGTCCACCTGACCCTGCGCCCACCCACTCAGCAGCCCTCCCAGGCCCTGCCCGATCATCTGCCAGCGCTTGTCCTCTGGGACATACACGACAACCATCAGAGTGCCCTCACCTCTGGAAACGCTTCCCGCAGAGCTAGTGCCCCATAG
>Ga0126383_10000297_pt1 | contig 26265 bp, 27 predicted proteins | sample PanSoiMetPlot_35_FD_96882 | JGI IMG/M metagenome (GOLD analysis project Ga0126383, IMG submission 96882) | Tropical forest soil microbial communities from Panama - MetaG Plot_35 | ecosystem: Environmental > Terrestrial > Soil > Tropical forest > Bulk soil | place: Panama | collected 2016-02-17 | reverse complement strand
GGAAATGATGCCGCTGCCGCCGAGAATGGGCTCGCGGATGACTGGCGCGCTGATCACTTTATTGTCGAGCACAATAGCAAACGGCTTACCCACATTATCACGCGTCGCATCCCCGAAACGCTTGGCTCCGGCCGCATCGAAGCGGAAGCTGACCACCGGTTCGTTGTTCTGAAAGGTCGGCTGGGCATCCACCAGGGTGTCCCCTCCAACCATGACCCGCTTGCGCACAACATAGGCGGCAGGTCCCGAGCGGCCCGCCCTGCCCTCCTCCGCCGGCAGTATTTCGTCGCCGGGCGGCAGCCGGCCACGGCGGGCGTCCTCCACAGAGACGGTGGTGTCGACGAGCTGAAAGGTCAGCTTGGCGGTACGGCCGAGCAAGGCTTTGACATGCTCGGGATTATCCACCCCCGGCAGTTGAACGAGGATGCGGTCCGCCCCCTCGCGCTGGATCGTCGGCTCCTTGGTCCCGGTCTCGTCGATCCGGCGACGAATGATCTCGATCGACTGATCGACCGCCTGGCGACGCCTCGCCTCGGTCGCGACGGTGCTGAAGCGCATCGTCCCCGCGCCGTCGGCGGCAATATCGACCGTCAGGTCCGGATCGATCTTGCGCAACGCCTGGCGCGCAGCTTCGATCTGACCGGGTTCGCGTATCGTGAAGACGATCGCATCGCCTTCGACGCTGAGCCCGGTATATCCGATATTCGCGTCGCGCAGCGAATTCCGCACGCTATCGGTAATCGAATTGAGGCGCTCCCGCTGAGCCGCGGCAACATCGACCTCGAGCAATAGGTAGGACCCGCCCCGCAAATCCAGGCCGAGCGCCACCTGCTTGTGCGGGAGCCAACTCGGCATCCGCGCCAAGAAAGACGGGCTGAACACATTCGGTATAGACAACAGCACACCGAGTGCGCATATCGCGCAGATCAGAGCAATCTTCCAATTTGCGAAATACAGCATTGCGTGAGCTTACTATTCTGAAGTGCTCGCGAGTACTGCTGACACCCGATGCATCACTCTTTTGTCCCGACCTTTGCCCGAGTCTCAGTCTTCTGCCTGGCCGCCTCACGGGCCGCGGCCGGGTCGGGCTTGGCGAGCACACTGGTGATCGTGCTGCGCAACACGCGAACTCGCACATTGTCGGCAATGTCGACGCTGACCTCTTCGGGATTGTCGACCCGCGCCACCGTTCCGATAATACCACCTCCGGTCACCACCCGATCCCCGCGCCGCAGAGCGTCGAGCACCGTCTTGTGATCCTTCGCCTTGCGCTGTTGCGGGCGAATCAGGAGAAAATAGAATACGACGAAGATCAGGATCAGCGGCAGAAACTGGATCAGCGCGTTCTGGTCGAATATGCCCGTTCCTTGGGCATAAGCCGTGGAAATCCACATTGGAATGGTGCCTCAACATCGCGAGCCGCATCCGTCGGGGAGCGCCCGCCATTGATCGTCATATGGTGCTGGCCCGCGGCAGGCCAATTGGTATCCGATGCCCGGTTAAAGGGCAATGCCAAGGCTCGATCCGCGGTTCTTGGGCGGTGTGCTAGCCTCCGGCGGCTCCTCGACCAGGATCTAAAGCTTGTCGAAGACTGACCCCGATTTGTTGCCGTTGCTGAACCGCATCGCCGGTGCCCTGGAGCGCCTCGCCGCCCCGGCGCCGCCCGCCAATGACCTCGATATCAGCGACGCTTTCGTCTGGCACGCTGACCGCGGCTGGCTGGAGCCGGTTTACCAGGTCAATCGGGTTGAGATCGGCCTTTTGCGCGGGATCGACCGGGTCCGTGACATTCTTCTCGACAACACCGAGCGGTTCGCCGCTGGCCTTCCGGCCAACAATGTGTTGCTGTGGGGCGCGCGCGGCACCGGCAAGAGCTCGCTCGTCAAGTCCGCACACGCCGCAGTCAACGAGAAACATCCGCGCGCGCTTGCCCTCGTCGAGATTCACCGGGAAGACATCCCAAGTCTTCCCCAACTGCTGTCCCTGTTGCGGGTGACCGCACGCCGCTGCTTGCTGTTTTGCGACGACTTGTCATTCGATCAGCACGATGCAAGCTACAAATCGCTGAAGGCGGTGCTCGAAGGCGGGATCGAAGGACGGCCCGCGAACGTCGTGCTCTACGCAACCTCGAACCGCCGCCATCTGATGCCCCGCGACATGATAGAGAACGAGCGTTCGACCGCCATCAACCCGGCCGAAGCGGTGGAGGAACGCGTTTCGATGTCGGACCGCTTTGGTCTGTGGCTCGGATTTCACAGCCTCGATCAGGACACCTATCACGCGATCGTGCAGGGCTACGCCGAGCGCTATGGGCTCGATCTGCCGCTCGACCAATTGAAGTCCGAGGCCAGCGAATGGTCGATCACGCGCGGATCGCGCTCGGGCCGCGTCGCTTGGCAGTTCATTCAGGATCTCGCCGGACGGCTTGGCAAGGCGTTGGCGTAACCCAAGCTATCGGCAATTCGGCATCACCTCGCTGGCGAACAACGTCATCGATTGCCTGACCATGGCTGGGTCCATGATCCCGCCTTGGTTGAAATAGCAGATGAATTCATCCATTCCGTATTCGCGTTTCAGTGCGTGCACCCGCTCGACGCAATAATCGGGATCTCCGAACACGCTCATCTCTTGGTCGAGGTCCTCGTATTTGATGCGCTCGATTCGGGCCAGGACCTGCCGAAACGCCTCGAAGCTCTTGATGTCGGCGTCGCCGAGGGGGCGTAGCCGCTCTGCGGCCTCACGCAGAAAACGCAGCAGACCGGGCTCGCACTCAGGGCGCGCCTGTGCTCGGCTCGTAGTGACATGCACTGGGAAAGCCAGAGCCGTGTCGCCCGGATGACTGCCTAAGGTGTCGCGATAGAGCGCAAGCCCCTCCCTGAGTTTGTCTGGCGGGTTTATCAACGGCGTGGCGAATATCGGAAACCCGCGCCGCCCTGCCATGGGGAAAGTGTCGGGACTGTTAGCGGCAATCCGGATCGGCGGATGAGGTGATTGCAGCGGCCGCGGGATGATCGCCAACTCACGCGCCCGAAAATGCCTTCCCTCGAAAGAAAACTGCTCGTTCGTCCAAGCCCGGAGGATAAACTCGAGCGCTTCATCGAAACGCTCGCGGCTTTCTTCCTGCGGGACATCATAGCCCGAGTAATGCAAGGGGGCAGTGCCTCGGCCGACCCCAAGCTCGAGGCGCCCGTCGCTGAGAATATCTGTGATCGCGGCCTGCTCCGTAACTTTTACCGGATTGTGCAACGGCAAGAGTGTAACCGCGGTGCCAAGGCGGATTCGGGTCGTACGCTGCGCCGCAGCCGCCAATACCATCAGCGGATCGGCAAGGATCGAGAATGCTCGACTGAAATGAAGTTCGCCGAGCCATGCCGTATCGAAGCCGATAACGTCGCCCAGTTCGATTTGCGCGATGATGTCCCGATAGCGCTGACGCTCCGTATAGCCGCTTGCGCACGGCAGCTGGTCAAAGAAGCCGAAGCGCATCACTTTTCTCCTCAGAGCCCAATTCGCGCCATTACCTCCCGGAGCCGAATAGCACGAGGATAATTGCGGCGGCAATCGACGGCTTGGGGAATGGAATTCTCAGCCGGACCAGAAATATTTGGTGGCAGCGGTCGGCAACGGGGGCAGAAACTCGCGCGGATCGACGGCGTGTTGCCCACGGCGAAGCTCAAAGTGCAGCTGCGGCTCGCTGACGTTGCCCGTCGAGCCGACGCGCGCAATCACCTGTCCGCGCGTAACTTTTTCGCCGCGCTTGACCAGAATTTTATCGCAATGAGCATAGGCCGAGATCCAGCCGCTGGGATGCTTGATGAGAATAAGGTTGCCGTATCCGCGAAGCTCGTTTCCGGCATAGGCGACGACGCCGGCATCGACGGCTTCAATCGCGGCACCGCGCGGCGCGGCGATGTTGATGCCGTCATTACGGGTGCCATCGGATTTGGAACCATACGCGGCAAGGATGTGGCCGCGAACCGGCCACCGAAATTCATTGCTGTCGCGAGTCGACGGTGTCGCCGCGCCACTTGATTCCGGCGTCTCGGGGACCGCTCGAGGGGGCAGCGCGGCAGTCGGGGCAGACGGGATCTCGGACATCGCGGCCGGTGGAGCCGGCGGCGCAGCCGAAACCGACGGAGCCCCCGGTGCGGCCGGCGGAGGCTGATTCGGGCTGCTCATAGGCTGGCGAACTTCAGGCGAAAGTGGAGGGGCCAGAGCCGCAACTGACGCGGGCGCTGCAGGGGAATGCGGTGGAGCGGCCCCCGGAATGATCAAAGTGCGCCCGACCTGGATCCGATAAGGGGGCGACAAACCGTTCGCTTCGGCAATAACCTGCATCGGGAGATGGTGGCTGTGGGCGATTTCGGACAAAGTCTGCCCGCGCTGGATCGTGATCGTTTACGAGCCACGCTCCGGCGGTGAGCCGCCGCTGACCACCGGGGCCGACCCCTCCAGCCGCGGAGCACAGGCTGCCAGCACCCAACCGAGTGCCGCAGCCCAAGACGCGAAGCCAAATCCGCGTCGCGCGCCGATGCGATACGTCATGTTCCCCCCGCACGCCCCCCGACGCGCACAAAACCCAGCTAATTGGGATGTCAACACCAAGTCATGTCAAGCCCTGGTCCACCTGTCCCCGCGGCAAGCCGGCGACGAGCGGGACGAACCGAACCGGCCCCAGATCCTCTGTCGAAAACCGGCCACCTTGAAGACGGACGCGCACAAGCTGCTGGTCGCGGTGATCTTCGCCGATCGGGACGACCAGGACGCCGCCGGGAGCAAGCGCGTCGACCAGGATGGCCGGCACCTCTGGAGCCGCGGCGGTCACCAGCACACGATCGTACGGAGCCTGCTCGGGCCACCCTTTTGTTCCGTCGCCGAATCGACAAACGATGTTGCGCAGGCGTAGCTCCTCGAACCGGCGCTCGGCTATGCGTAGCAGTTCGCGATGACGCTCGATCGTAAACACCCGCCGGCAGAGGGCTGCTAAAATGGCGGTCTGGTAACCGGAACCGGTACCGATCTCGACGACCTTGTGCCGTTCTCCGAGTTCCAGCTTTTCGGTCATCAGCGCCACGACGTAGGGCTGACTGACCGTCTGCCCATTGCCGATTGGCAAGGCCATATTTTCGTAGGCTTGGTCCTCGAAAGAGGCGGGCACGAACTTCTCGCGCGGGGTCTTTTCGATGGCGCCGAGCACCCGGGTGTCGGCAATCCCGGCGCGGCGCAGTTCCATCAGCAGGCGCAGTTTCTTCTGAATCAAGCCCGGCTCCGCCAGGCCGCCTCGGCCAGAGGTCACCCGAATACCCTCTTCAGCGAGGCGAGGACGCGAAAGTTGGTCAGGTTCATGTAGATCGGGGTAACCGAAACCCGCTTCTCGTTGATCGCGGCCAGGTCGGTTCCGGGCTCGGCAACCTCCTCCTCGCGGACCGGACCGATCCAATAATAAGGTTTGGCGCGAGGATCCTCGTCGACATTTCCGCCGCTATTGATGCCGGTGAGGACGAGATCAGGACGGCGCAAGCGCAGCAGGTGCTTGATCGCCAACATCACGCAATCCGTCGGCGTGCCGTCGACCGCATAACGTTGCGTGCCCGCGCAGCGGACGCCTCGTCGTCAGCGGATGGCTGGCGGCGCTCTGTTCCTGCTCGGGCGCCACGATCCAGACGTCCGAAGAAAGGTCGCGGGCAGTCTCCTCCAACAGCTTGATACCGGGGGACCCGATACCGTCGTCGTTGGTGACGAGAGTGCGGGCCTTGGGGAGCTCGATGCGCCCGTCATCCATGAGGTTCGATGACCTCCTGCCCTCCCATATACGGGTGCAAAGCCGGCGGAAGCGCCACTGTGCCGTTGTGCCGCTGAAAGTTCTCGAGGATCGCGATCAGGGTTCGTCCGATCGCTAGCCCCGACCCGTTGAGCGTGTGAACCGGTAATGTTCCCTTGCCTTCGGCTGGTCGGTAGCGTGCTTTCATGCGCAGCGCCTGGAACGCGCCGCAGTTCGAGCAGCTGGAAATCTCGCGGTAGGTCCCCTGGCCGGGTAGCCAAACCTCGATGTCATACGTCTTTTGCGAGCTAAACCCCATGTCGCCCGTAGACAATAGCACGACCCTGTAGGCGAGGCCGAGCCGCCGCAGTACTTCTTCGGCGCAGGCAGTCATCCGTTCGTGCTCGGCGGCAGAGTCACCCGGCCGGACGATGGAGACCAGCTCCACCTTCTCGAATTGATGCTGCCGAATCATGCCGCGAGTGTCCTTGCCCGCCGCACCAGCCTCCGAGCGAAAACATGGGGTCCAGGCCGTGTAGCGCAGCGGCAGCGCATTTTCCTCGAGGATTTCGCCGGCTGCCAGATTGGTAAGCGGAACTTCGGCTGTAGGGATCAGCCAATAGCCGCCGGTTGTCCGGAACAGATCCTCGGCAAACTTGGGCAACTGGCCGGTTCCGAAAACCGCGCCGTCGCGGACCAGCAGCGGCGGCGACACCTCGGTGTAGCCAAATTCGGTCGTATGGATATCGAGCATGAATTGGCCCAATGCCCGCTCCAGTCGTGCGAGCGCGCCCCGGAGCACGACGAATCGCGAACCGGACAATTTCCCGGCTCGCGCAAAATCCATCATGCCCAGTCGCTCACCGATTGCCTCGTGGGACAACGGCGCGAAATCGAAACGTGGCGGATCCCCGTAATGTCGCAGCACCCGATTGGCCGTCTCGTCCGGCCCATCCGGGATGTCGTCGGCAGGCAAATTCGGCACACCGGCCAGAATTTCCTCGATTTGCTCGCGCAATTGCGCCGCCTCGGCGACAGCTTGGGCTTCGGCTTCTCTATCCTCGGTGGTCTGCCGGAGGAGCGGCCCTATATCCTCGCCGCGCTTCTTTGCGGCACCGATCTCCCGGGCGACACGGTTGCGCCGGGCCTGCGCTTCCTGGACACGGGTCTCCGCCGCGCGCCACGACTGGTCCATCGCAAGGATTTCCGCGGCGCGCGGAAGCAGACCGCGCCGCTTTAGGCCACGGTCGAAATCCGCCGGGTTCTCACGAATCCATCTGAGATCGTGCATTGAGCCTGTCATGCCCAGGCTCGGCCGGGGCACCTCCCGGATCGCCGGATCAAACCCAGTTGGTCATGTAGGAGGGCCGCGGCAAGCATGGTGCCCGGATATAGGGAGCCGGGCGCTGCTCGTCCACCGCTCTCGCGTTCGTTAGGTTCCGGCGGCGGTCTTGCCCTTGCCGGCGAGTTCCGCTTCCTCTTCGGCCTCCCGCCGGGCGCGGGCCTTTTCCACCATCCGGCAGGAGACGATCGAGGCCTCAAACAAGATGATCAAGGGTATCGCGAGGCTCGTTTGGCTCACGATATCTGGCGGCGTCAGCACCGCCGCAACAATGAACATGATGACGATAGCATATCGGCGTTTGGAGGCAAGCCCGGCCGAGGTGACGAGACCCACCCGCGCCATCAGAGTGAGCAACACCGGGAGTTGAAAGGCGACACCGAACGCAAAGAGCAGCGTCATCACCAGCGACAGATATTCGTTGACCTTCGCTTCGAGCACGATCGGGAGCCCGCCATCGGCAGCGGCCGGCGTTTCGAAGCTGACGAAGAAACGCCACGCGACCGGAATCACGACAAAATAGGCGAGCGCCGCCCCCATCGCGAACAGCACCGGTGTGGCAAAGAGATAGGGGTAGAAGGCCCGTCGCTCGTTCTTGTAGAGGCCAGGAGCGACAAATTTCCAGATCTGACTGGCGATGATCGGGAAAGCGAGGCAGAGCCCCGCCCAGAACGACACCTTGACGTAGGTGAAAAAGGCCTCCGTCAGGCCGGTGTAGATCAGGTGTCGGCCGGTCTGTCCCTCGAAGATAACCGCGAGCGGGTGCACCAAAAACCCGTAGATGCGCTCCTTGAACTGGTAGCAGATCAAAAACGCGACAATCAGCGCACCGATCGACCACATCAGCCGATTGCGCAACTCGATCAGGTGATCGAGTAGCGGCATCCTGCCTTCTTCGAGCTCGGCTTCCCTGTCCTCCGTCATTCCCAATTCTGCGAGCGTTCCGGTCCGTCATTCCCGCGTAAGCGGGACTCCAGGGCCGCAGGGCTCCGACGGCTATCCTGGACCCCCGCTTCCGCGGGGGCGACGCCAATCTCGCCAACCGGTTCACCTTGGGGAGGCTCGCCGTTCTCTGCCTGAGCCTCACGCAGCGGGGCTGCGCTCTCTGTCGCAGCTTGCCGCTGAGCTTCGGGGGCCGGCGCAGCCGGCAGATCGACATCCGTGAATTTCGGCAACTCCGGCGGCTTCAGGCTTTCGGCCAGGCTCCCGGTCGGATCGATGGTCTGTCGGAACTCCTTTTCGAGATCGATCTCGGTCGCCTTTTTCAGCTCCTGCCGCATTTCGTCGAGTTCCGCCTCGCGGATCATTTGCTCGACGCTGCTCTGAAACTCGCGCGACAATGTGCGCGCCTTTCTGACCCAGAAGCCCGCAACGCGCAACGCTTTGGGCAGATCCTTCGGCCCGATGACGACGAGTGCCACGACCCCGATCAGCAACAGCTCGGACATGCCGAGATCAAACAGCATCGCGACGGCGCCCCACAGCGTCCTGGTCAGGTCTCTGCAACATTCGCAAGTGGCGCGATGATGTCAGATGGCAGTGATATGGGCAACATCGGCCGGCGCACCACCCCAGGCAGTCAGGGCTCTGCGCCGACCTCCTGCTCGGCCTGTTGCTCCGTTGCCCGTTCGGGCAGGGCGAGCGAGGTGAGGTCGAGGAGACCGGCAGCGCGCAACTCGTCCAGCCCCGGCAGTTCGTTCAGAGTGTCGAGGCCAAAATGCACGAGAAAGCCTGGAGTAGTCACCCAGAGGAGTGGGCGGCCAGGGGATGCGCGCCGGCCCTTGGGGCGGACCCAACCAGCTTCCATCAACGTATCGAGCGTCCCCTTACCGAGACCGACGCCACGGATCTGCTCGATCTCCGCACGCGTTAGTGGCTGGTGATAGGCAATTACCGCAAGCGTCTCGATCGCGGCCCGCGACAGCTTGCGGGCGACTGGTCTTTCGATTTTGAGTTTGGCCGCGAGGTCCGGCGCCGTGCGAAATGCCCAGCCGCCGGCCAGCCGGACGAGATTGACGCCACGCCCAGCGTAGCTCTCGGCCAGCTCGCGTAATAGCCCCGCGACATCGGCCGGTTCGTCGAGGTGCCGCGAGAGCGCTTCCTCGCCGGTTGGCTCCGCTGCCGCGAACAGCAGCGCCTCTATGAGCCGCAACTGCTGCGCTCGCTCGATCACTCGCTTGCACCCATCGCAAGCGCGCTGGCCCGGACGGGGCTGCGCAGGTAGATCGGCCCGAAGGGCCGATCTTGACGGAGTTCGATGCGGGCGCTGCGCACCAGTTCGAGCGTGGCCGCGAAAGTCGCGGCAAGCGACGATCGGCGAAACACCTCGCCGCGCAGCTCCCTCGGCAAGAAGTTCGCCAGCTCGCGCCAATTCGGCACACGACCGATGAAACGCGCCAGCCGATCGAGCGCATCGTCCATCGAATAAAACTCAGCCGGCTCTATCGCCAGCACCGCCGCTTCGGTTCGGCGGCGGCTCTCGCCGTAACTGCGCAACAATTCGTAAAGAGTGAGCTCGTAAGTCGGAACCGGGATTACCGTCAGCCCCTCGGGCGCCCCGCGGAAGAACACGTCCTGTCCGATGCGCGGACGCGACATCAGCCGAGCCCCGGCGTTCTGCATGGTCTCCAGCAATCGGAGACGATGCTCCAGCTGGCTGGCGAGCTCGGTCCCGCTCGGCGCATCGTCCTGCACCGGCTGAGGCAGCAATAGGCGTGATTTCAGATAGGCCAGCCACGCCGCCATGACCAGGTAGTCGGCGGCTATCTCGAGACTGAGCGAGCGTTGCCTCGCGATGAACGCCAAATATTGGTCGGCGAGCGCCAAAATCGAGATCTTGCCCAGATCGACCTTTTGTTCGCGCGCCAACGCGAGCAACAGATCAATCGGGCCCTCGTAGCCGTCGAGCTCGAGCACAAACTCCTGCGCATTTTCGACAGGGTGCAGGCTCACCCACTCTGCCCGGTGATTGCCAGGACGAAGCGAATCAGCGCATCGGTGGGTGCGCCGATCAGCCACGCAAGGATGTTGAGATTGTGACCGGTCTGCTCGCCGATATAGGGGATAAGGAACAAGAACAGCAGGAGAATCAACATGCCGTAACGCTCGAGCCGAGCCAGCGGAAACGCCAGCGCATCGGGCAAGAGCCCGACGGCGACCCTCCCGCCGTCGAGCGGTGGCAAGGGCAACATGTTGAAGACGCATAATACCGCGTTGATCTGGATCGAATGTATCAGGTTTTCCGCCAACCACTCGCCAGGGCTCGGCGGCATCAACCCGACCCCGTAAAACAACAGCGACGAGGCTATCGCGAGCAGCACGTTGGTCCCGGGCCCAGCCAAAGCCACCCACACCATGTCGCGCCGTGGGCTGTCGAGCCGCCGGAAATTGACCGGTACCGGCTTGGCATAACCGAACAGGAAAGGCGAGCGCAGGAGAATAAGGATCGCCGGCAATATGATCGTGCCGAACGTGTCGACATGTTTGAGCGGGTTGAACGTGACGCGGCCTGCCCGCTGGGCGGTATCGTCGCCGAGCTGATAGGCAATAAACCCATGCGCCGCCTCGTGAAAGGTTACCGCAAAGACGACCGGCAGAACCCAGGTGCTCGCCTGATAGACCATCGACGCCATGCCGTCCGCCGGGTTCACGATCCGGCGACCTCCGAAATGGGTGCGCCCGCCAGGAGTGCGTCGAAGCGCGTCTCGGCTTCCCGGCGATCAAAGCCACTAAGGACAGAGCCCCGGCGCATCTCTTCGCCGCGTTGGAGTCGCGCCGCCGTGAGCGGCGAAAGCGGCCGAGCCGCCGCGACGACCTCCTCCATCTCGCCGGGGTCTTCATTGCAATGGAGAGCAAGATCGCAGCCGGCCGCGAGCGCCCCCCGCGTGCGTTCACCGAGCCGGCCGCCGAGCGCCCGCATCGAAAGATCGTCCGAGACGAGAACACCATCGAAGCCAATCTCGTCGCGGATAATTTCCCCAATCACGCGCGACGACAGCGTCGCCGGCGCCGAAGCATCGACGGCCGTATAGACAATGTGCGCAGTCATCGCCCACGGCATCGCGGCCAGGGCGCGGAACGGTGCAAAATCCGTGTGCGCCAATTCTTCGGAACTCGTCTCGACCGAGGGGCACGCGTAGTGGCTATCGACGCGCGCGCGGCCATGGCCAGGTAGGTGCTTCAGGACGGGCAAGACTGCTCCCTGGAGCAGCCCCGCACAGACGGCGCCGGCGAGGCGCGCAACCCGCTCAGGGTCGCTCCCGTAGGCGCGGTCGCCGATCACCGGATCCGCCCCGGATGTCGGGAGATCCACCACTGGCAGGCAATCGACCGTGATCCCGAGCCGGGCCAAATCGTCGGCGATCAGCCTTGCGCCGAGGCGCGCCGCCGCCTCCGCCCACGGGTCCGGCAACGCGGCGATTTGCGCAGCCGACGGGTAGCAACGCCAATGCGGCGGCCGCAGCCGAGCCACCCGGCCGCCTTCTTGGTCGATCAGAACCGGCGCGTCGTCGCGGCCGACGCAGCCCCGCAATGAGCCGACGAGGTCGCGCACCTGCTCGGGTGAGCCGCAGTTGCGCCGGAACAGAATGAAGCCGACCGGATCGGCAGCGGCGAAAAAATCGCGCTCAAAGGCAGTCAAGCGCTCACCGGAGCAACCCAGCACAATCGGGAGTGGCACTCTATCGGACAATCAGACACCCGACGTTGCGTTGCTTCAACTCCCCGCAAATCCGATCCGCATCCGCGATCGGAGCGGTCAGAACGCGATAAAACACCCCTCTATCGCCGAGATCGGCGCGAACCGGTGTCGCCGAGAGGCTCGCAAGCAGGTCCGGGTTCGCTCGCCTTATACGGTCCCATTGCTGGCGCGCCGCCTCCTCGCTGCGCACAGATCCGAGCTGGATCCGGGTTCCACTTACCTTCTGAGGCAGCGCCGGTCTGGTCGCGGCGAATGCGGGCTTGACGGGCGGTTTGGCGGCGGACTGTTGCGACTGCGCTTCGGACGAAGGGTTCCCTGCAGATGTCGCGGGTGCCGGCTGAGGCTGGGATACATCGGGCGCAGCAGCTCCCGAAGGCGCCGCGGGCCGCGGGAGCGGCCTCTCAGGCGGCGCCAGCAGATGCTCGACCGTGGGACGCTTCTGAGTATAGATCAGCTTGTCGCGATCCGGGACTTCCATCCCTCCCGGTCTTTCCGGCTTTACCTTGGTCGGACGCTCGTCGGCGCGGATCAGTGGGACGTCGGCATTTCCGCTGACCACACCCCCATGCCGCAATCCTTGCTGATAGGCGAACCACAGGCCGCCGGCGAACACGCCTATGACGACGACCGCGATTAAGCTGGCGACCAGTCCACGGAATCGGGGCCGCGGCCCATCATCTCGCCGGTAGGCATAGAGTTCGGCTCGCCCGTCCGCACCCGCCGATCCAAGTTGATACACCATTGTCACATCTCCCGCGCCGGCTCGACCCCGAACACGGCGAGCCCCGAAGCGATGACCAGCGCGACGCCGCGGACCAGTGCCAGACGCGCGCGGGTCAATTCAACATCGGACGCAAGGATAAAACGCAACGTCGCGTCGTCCTTGCCCTTGTTCCACAGCACATGAAACTGGGCGGCGAGTTCCTGGAGATAAAAGGCGATGCGGTGCGGCTCGTGGACCTCTGCGGCAGCCTCGACCAGCCGCGGCCAGCCCGCAAGCTGGCGAATCAGGGCGAGTTCGGAAGGGTCCAAGAGCCTGTCGAGCGATGCCGCGCTAAGCGCGGCGTCGGACAGATCGTCGTCGGGAAACTGCTCGGCGGCGTGCCGCATCACCGAGGCGGCCCGGGCGTGCGCGTATTGCACATAGAAGACCGGATTGTCCTTCGACTGCTCCGCGACTTTGGCGAAGTCGAAGTCCAGAGCTTGGTCGTTCCGCCGCGTCAGCATGATGAAGCGGAACACGTCCTTGCCGACCTCGTCGAGGACTTCCCGCAACGTGACAAACGTCCCGGCGCGTTTCGACATGCGCACCGGCTGGCCCCGATCGAAGAGGTTGACCAGTTGACACAATTTGACGTCGAGCGCGGCGGCACCGTCGGTGATCGCCCTCACCGCGGCCTGCATGCGCTTGACGTAACCGGCGTGGTCGGCGCCCCAGACATCGATGAGGCTGCTGAAGCCGCGGCGATACTTGTCGTAATGATAGGCGACATCGGCCGCGAAATAGGTCCACGTGCCGTCGGACTTCTTGAGCGGCCGGTCGACATCGTCACCAAACGCGGTGGCGCGAAACAGGGTCAGCAGACGGGGTTCCCAATCATCCGGCGGCGGCTTACCCTTGGGCGGTTCGAGCAGGCCGGTGTAGACGAGCCCGCGGTCGTCAAGCGCAGCGAGAGCCTTGTCGATGGCGCCCGCCTCGGTAATCGCCTGCTCGGAGACGAAGGCATCGAAGCCGATGCCGAGCCGCGCGAGATCCTCGCGGATCAGATCCATCATCGCGGCAACCCCGAATTCGCGCAAGGGTGTGAGCCACTCGGCTTCCGGCTTGCCAAGCCAGTTTCGGCCCTCGCGCGACGCCAGGGCGCGGCCGGGACCGATCAGGTAATCGCCGGGATAGAGCCCTTCGGGGATCTCGCCGATTTCCTCGCCCAGCGCCTCGCGATAGCGCAGGTGCAACGAGCGGGCCAGCGTGTCCACCTGGGCGCCGGCATCGTTGATGTAGTATTCGCGGTGCACTGCAAAACCAGCCTTGGACAGCAGCGCCGCCAGAGCGTCGCCGATCACCGCAATCCGGGCATGCCCGACGTGGATCGGGCCGGTCGGATTGGTCGAAAGGAACTCCACATTGACTTTGGCGCCGTCGCCCAGCGGCGAATCGCCGAACGCCGTGCCGGCGGAAAGGACCGCGCGCAATTGCGCGTGCCACACCTCGGCGTTTGGTCGGATATTGATGAAACCCGGCTTCGCCGGCGCTGCGGTGAACCCGGCGCCGCGATAATCGCCGCTTACGAGTTCGCGCCTGGCGAGCGCCGCAGCGATGCACTCGGCGAGCGCCATCGGGTTCTGCTTGACCGTTCCGGCCAGCATCATTGCAGCGTTGGTCGACAAATCGCCATGCGCCGGATCACGCGGCGGCTCGACCGCGACCCGGCCGAAATCGAGTCCCAGCGGCAGTTCCCCTTTGGCCACCAGCTCGCCGAGGGCAGCCAGCAGGAGACGGTGGAAATCCGCAAAAATATTGGTCATATGCGGTTGCTGTCCACAACCGCCCGATTACGAACATGCTGCCGCAGGTTCGGGAGCCCTAGGGCCAGCCAATCGTCATCACCGGGCTTGACCCGGTGATCCACGCCCCTTTCAGCCGCAGTGGAAGTTGTGTCGCGGGCGTCGATGGCCGGATCAAGTCCGGTCATGACGGTTTGGAGTTGCTGCATAACGACATCAGGTCCGCTAAGTTGCATTCAAATCTGAACTGGGCAGCCGTCGGTCAACCCCGAATAACGCATCGATCCAATCAGCAGCGAGCGGTCATGTCCGGGCGTAGGTGTCGAACAAACGGTGATGCTCGTCGAGTGCGAAACGATCGGTCATTCCGGCAAGATAGTCTGCCGCAACGCGCGCAGTCTGCGGCTCGTCCGGGGCGGCGGCGAGGTGGCGCCATTCACGCGGCAAGCATTGAGGCTCGGCAAGATAAAGCGCGAACAGGTCGTGGACCACCCTATGCGCTTTTGAGCTCATTCGGTTGACCCGATAGTGACGATACATCCGCTCGAACAAAAAATCCTTGAGGGCGCGGTCGTTGCGCCGCATCTCGTCCGAGAAACCGATGATCGGCGTATCGAGCGCCCGCACCTCGTCGGCGGATTTGGGTGCCCTGGCAGCGAGGCGCCGGCGTGTCTCGTCGATCAGATCACCTACCATCCGATCGATCAGCCGACGGATCGACTCGTGGATCAGGCGGGGTTCCTCGATCTCCGGATAGCGAGACGCCACGCCATGGAACACCGGTCCGACCAGCGATACCTCGGCGAGATCGGCGACCGCGAACAGCCCGGCGCGCAGTCCATCGTCGATGTCGTGGTTGTTATAGGCAATGTCGTCGGAAAGAGCAGCGACCTGCGCCTCGGCGCTAGGGAAAGTGTCCAACGCGAGCGGATGGCAAGTGTCGTATTCCGCGATCGTCGGCGGCACCGGGCGTTCGATGCCGGCGCCGCGCAACGGGCCGTTGTGCTTGACGGTCCCCTCGAGCGTCTCCCATGTCAAATTGAGCCCATCGAATTCGGCGTAACGCCGTTCGAGCTGAGTGAGAATGCGCAAGGTCTGGTCATTGTGAGAGAAACCGCCAAAGGGCGCCATCTCAACATTGAGCGCCTCCTCGCCGGCATGGCCGAACGGGGTATGGCCGAGATCGTGAGCCAGAGCCAAGGTCTCCGCCAGATCCTCGTCTAGGCCGAGCGCCCGGCTTATCGTGCGCGCAATCTGCGCCACTTCGAGGCTATGCGTCAGCCGGGTGCGGTAGTGATCCCCCTCGTGATAGACAAAGACCTGCGTTTTGTAGGTCAGCCGACGAAACGCCGTCGAATGGATGATGCGGTCGCGGTCGCGCTGAAACGGCGACCGCACCGAATGTTCGGGCTCCGGATGCAGCCTGCCGCGCGATTCCCCCGGCTTCGAGGCATAGGGCGCAAGACCGACCGGGCGGATCATGCGCGAAACCTACGCGCGGCCGTCGCCTCCGTCCACCCCGGGCGCCAAGCTCGCCTTGACAAATTCCTGTTGAGACGAGACGTTTAGCTAAATTAGCTAGGCGGCAGTTACAATGACCGAAGTCGTAAACATGCGCCAGGCGAAAAGCTCTCTTTCTCGCCTGGTCGAGCGAGCGCTCGCGGGCGAGGACGTTGTGATCGCTCGTAATGGTGAGCCGCTCGTTCGCCTCGTCCCAGTCCCGAAGGAACCTAAGTGCCGCATCCCAGGCCGTTCAAAGGGCAAGATCTGGATATCGCCCGATTTCGAATTCACTGATACCGAGATCGAAGACCTGTTCGAGCGCTGGGACTATTGATGCGGCTGCTGCTTGATGCAAACGCGCTGCTATGGTGGCGCGACGCGTCGTCGCGTCTATCGTCCCGCGCGCATGAGGAAATCAGCGACGGGCGAAATGAAATCGTTATCAGCATTGCGACGCTATGGGAAATCGCGATCAAGCGCGGCCTCGGTAAGCTAAAATTCGACGATGATTTTGAGCAAGTTATCCGCGAAGAGGACTTTGCCTTGTTACCGATTTTGCTGGCTCACCTACGGGCCTTTGAAGCCCTGCCCCTACATCATCGCGACCCGTTCGACCGCCTCCTAATCGCCCAGGCGCTCGCGGAGGGGATCCCGATCGCTACCGGCGATCGGGTTTTCGCTGCCTACGGCGTGCAGGTCGTTTGGTAACCGCCGTCGCCGCTATTCGGCTGCATGTACCCCCCTGAGCCGCGCCGTCCTCGCACGATCGACGGTACTGTCGGCGCCAAGCCCGACGCGGTAGTCACGCTCGGCCGCTTCGCGTGAGATGAGCCCGTCGGCGACGTCGAGGGTGACCTGTTCGGGATCTCGCTCGGCGGGATTGCCGAAACCGCCGCCTCCCGGCAGTTCGAGCCGGATGAAATCGCCTCCCGGGACGCTCTGCCGGCCCTTGGGGCCGATAGGTTTGCCCGAAACCAGCGTGACCCGGCCAGCCGCTCCGTTCCCGCCGCCGTCGCGGCCGCGCGCCGGATTGCCGACGCGTTCGAAATTGCACAGCATCGCGATCGGCGTACCGTCGGCGCCGCCCAGCTCGATCACCTGACCGAGCCCGCCGCGGAACTGCCCGGCGCCGCCCGAGCCCTCGCGGAACTCGCGGCGGCGAAATAACACCGGCGCCACGGCCTCGGTCGCCTCGACCGGGATCGTGCGCACGCCGCTCGGGAAAGCGGTCACGTCGAGCCCATCCTTGCCCGGCCGTGCCCCGGCCCCGCCGCAATGGAAGATCGCCGTGCTGAACGGCTTGATGTCGGGCGGCTCCCTCCCCTCCTCTGCGCCGAGCTCGTCGAGCACGTCGGCGCCGCCGTAGATCTGCGGTATCCACAGCGAAGACGCGCCCTCGGCCGGGACGCCGCCTTCCATGACCTGATGCAGACAGCCGAAGACGACGTCGGGCAGCATGTGCCCGACGGTGTGCCGGGCGGCGACGGCGCGCGGCCGCTTGGCATTCAAGAGACAACCTTCGGGCGCGCTGACCGTGATCGGCGTGAGCGAGCCGGCGTTGTTCGGCACCTCCGGCGCCACCAGGCACTTGACGCCGAACGCGGTGTAGGCGGTCGTGTAGTTGAGCACGACATTGATGCCGAAGGCACTCGCCGGCGAGGTGCCAGTATAATCGACATGGATGCCGTTTTCGCTGATCGTCATCTCGGCGGCCAGGGTCAGAGGGCGATCAAAGCCGTCCATCGTCAGGCTGTTGCGGTAGGAGCCTTTCTTCAATTTGCCGATCGCCTCGATCGTCGCCTGCCGCGAGGTTTCGATGAGGTGCTCGCCGAGCCGGTCGAGATTGGTTATGCCGAACTCCTCCATCATCTCGACGAGGCGGCGGCTGCCCTCGTCGTTGCACGCGGCGAGCGCATAGACGTCGCCCTCGACTTGCAGCGGCTCGCGGACATTGGCGCGGATCACGCGGAGCAAGTCATCGTTCATCCGCCCTTCACGCGCCAGCGCCATCAGCGGGATCGACAGCCCCTCCTCAAAGACTTGCCGTCCGTCGGGACCCATGCCGAGCCCGCCGATATCGACGACATGAACCGTGCTGGCGAAGAGCCCGACCGCCTCGCCGCGCAGAAAGGTCGGGCTGACCACAGTCAAATCGTGCAGATGTCCGCAAGTCAGCCACGGATCGTTGGTGATGTAGTGGTCGCCCGGGCGCATCGTCTTCAGCGGGAAGGCGTCGAGGAAGTGCTTGACCGCCGCTGCCATCGAATTGACATGACCGGGCGTGCCGGTGACCGCCTGTGCCAACATGTTGCCGTCGCGGTCGAACACGCCGGCCGAGAGGTCGCCCGCCTCGCGCACCGTCGTCGAGAATGCGGTGCGCACCAAGGTCTGCGCCTGTTCCTCGACGACGGCGATCAAGCGGCTCCACATGATCTGCATGTGAATTTGCGACAGCGCAGTGTTTGGTCTGGCAAGCATCAGCCATCTTCCCAAATTCGGCTTTGACGAAATATTTTATGGTTGAACACCCAGCCAAGCAATGCCGGGCCACCGAGACCGGTTACAACCCTCAATTGTGCATCTCATCGCTTGCCGTGCACCGCAGTGGGTCTCGGGTAAAAGTTGCCACAGCGGGCCGTCGGGACCGTTTGTCGACACTCACAAGGTTCAATCGGTAGATCGACCGGTCGTGGGGAGCGGTTTTGAGCGTATCGATTGAAACCTGAACCTGAAAAGGTAAAGGACTGCCTTGAGTCCGTCCCGCCAATTGATCTTCTTTCCTTCGTCATAAGTGCGGCCGTAATAACTGATGCCGACCTCGTAGATGCGCCATCGTTTGGCGCGCGCGATCTGTGCGCTTATTTCGATCTCGATGCCAAAGTCGTCCGAAGTGAGCTTGAGTTCTCTTAAAACATCACTGCTAAACATCTTATAGCAGACTTCTATATCCGACAACATCTGGTCATACAATAAGTTGAACAGAAAGGAAATTAAACGATTTCCAAGATAATGATGAAAATAGAGCGAGCGATGCGGTCGACCAAAAAACCGCGAACCGTACACGACGTCGGCAACCTTCCGGTCGGCAATCAACGGAAGCATTCGCGACCAGTCGTCCGGATCATATTCAAGGTCGGCATCCTGGATGACAATTATATCTCCCCGGGCATGCGAGAACCCGGTCCTCAGAGCGGCACCCTTGCCTCGATTTCGCTCGTGAAAAAGCGTGGTGAACGAGAAACCGCCTTGGTTTTGTGGACCATCTGCCGATAGGTCAAGCTCGCCGCTGTCATTAAGCGAAACGCCGCGCCAGACGCCGTCCGAATCTGCCAGATTCCGCCGCAACCATTCTGAGGTTCCGTCGGTCGAGCAATCGTCCACAATGACGATCTGTTTTGGTATTTCGGGTACGGCGGTCACAATTTGCTGGAGTATACGACCGATGGTATGGGTCTCGTTGTAGACGGGAATGATCACGGACAGGATGGGCACTGCTGCCAACGGAGAAGAGCCTCGTGTCATCCGCGGCTCACGGCCAAACTGCTCCGTTAGCTTTTGGCCTGACTTTCGTGGTCTCGGAGCTCCGTCCTTTGAGTGGGGACGCCGGGAGCCTTCCCGACCCGTGGGTGAGAATCCCGGTCGCGACGAGCGTAACGGGAAGCAGCAACCAGAGTTGAGCGAGCGTCGCTGTCGCGATTCCGACGGCAAGAGGGCCGTCCGCGAACCCGATCGCCGGCGTGTACGCAAACTGCAAGGCTACCAGCGAGCTGAGGCTTGCCATACCCACGAGGACGAGCGTGTCTCCGAACTTCATCGTCAGCCCAGCAGCTTTCGCCAGAAACCGCAAAGATAGGGAGTCCGGCAGGTATATCATCAACGTAGGGATCGCAATCTCGAATGTCCGCCACGTGCGCAAGATCGCGAAGCCCCTCTGAGCCATCCTCATCCGCGCCGACAGGATATCGCAAGAGGGTACGGGGTACAGCGGCTGCCGAGAGGCAGAAGGAGCAAAGCCTGGGCCAAGAGGGGCGTGGTGTCGCTGGCCAGCAGGCTGGACGTGATGACGTATCTATATACAAATAAGTCTATATACAAATAAGCCGCCGCTTCGACGTTTAACTTATTTTTTCGACCAAGCCGGGGCTGCATCGAGGGGCGAGATAGCGCAGTAAAGACGGCACGCGCGCCGACAGGCTCGCGGCCGCAGGCGATCACGCCGGGGCGGTCACCTGGCGCGGATCACCAACGCGGTGCCCATCGTGCCGACACGATACCGCCTGCACCACTACACCGATCGGACAGGACGCGAAACAGTCGCGCCAGCCGCCCTCCCCCTTCGTCGTGCCCTATTTCTTTGCCATGCTGCGCAAGCGTAACTCAGCGATGGAACGCTCAGGGTCGTGCCGGTGACGTAGAGGATCGTGACAATTCCGCAAAAGGTCGCGGGCAACGCCAGGATGACGACGAACGGGTCGCCAAGATTCTGGTAGTTCACGACCATCAGCAGGTAAACGAAAACGGCAGCGAACAAGAGACCGATGCTCATATCGCGAAAGGCGTTGTTCATGCTTTGGATCTGGCCCAATACCTGGATCGTATTGCCGTGCGAGAGTTGCTTCCGCAGCCCGGCGACGGTCTTGTCGGCGGTCGATTGCGGCAAAGAACTCAGGCCCGTCGACCTCCTGCTGGAGGTGAGCGTCGACAATGCCCAGGACCGCGGAGATCCGGCGGCGCACCTTGCGAGCGATTTGCAGGTTCTTGACGCGATCGTAGCCGACCGTGCGGACATCGAGCTGCGCGGTCAACCCGAAATTCAGAATAGGAGTGACCATGTCGGCAGGTTGGAAATAGAAGGTATCTTCCGGAAATGCGGCCGATAATTCTTGGCGCAGTTTGCGCACGTAATAGGCGGTCGGCCTGTGCCCGTCCTTCAGCGAAACGAGGATCACGCCGTCATCGACGCCGATCGTCGGGCCGTCGGCGAAAGCCAGGTTATAGAGGCGCGTCGGCAGACCGATATTGTCGACGATCAGCTCTCGCTCGTTCACCGGAATGATCTCCCGTATCTTGTTCTCCATTGCCTCGAAGATCTGCTCGGTCTTCTCGATGCGGGTGCCGGCCGGGGCACGGACATGAAGCTGGATCTGCCCGCCGTCGATCGCCGGAAAGAAGTCGCGTCCCACGAACAAAAACTTAACGGCGCCGAGGCCGAGGACCGCCGTCGCGGCGATCGGCACAATCATCCGGCGGGTTAGTAGCATGGCGAGCAGCTCTGCATACCCGTCGCGCAGGCGATCGAAACCGCACTCGAGTCGATGGTGGAAATGCGCGAATCAGCCCCTTTGGCGCCGGATGCTCGCCTGTGAGCAGCAGCCCGATCGTGATTGGCGTCAGAGTACGGGACAAAGCCGTAAGAGGCGAGCATTGCGGACACGACCGCAAGGCCAAGCGGCGTGAACAAGTATTTCGCCGGCCCTTCGAGAAAGATGACCGAGATGAATACGCAGCTGATCGCCAAGGTCGACGCCAGGGTCGGCACAGCAATGCCGGCAGCGCCGTGCAAGGTGGCCTTTGGCAATGGCTTGCCTTCCTCGGCCAACAGACGATGCGTGTTCTCGATAGTTACCGTCGAGGCGTCGACGAGAACGCCGACGGCGAGGGCCAATCGCCCAATGTCATCTTGTCGAGCGTGTCGCCAAGGAAATAGAGGACAGTCAGCGACGACAGCACAGCCAGCAAGATCGAGACCATCACCACCAGGGTCGAGCGCCAGGAGCCGAGGAAAGAGAGGATCATCAGAGCCGCCAGCCCGGCCGCGCTCGCGCCTTCACGCAAGACAGAGTCGACCGCCGCGTTGACGAACACCGACTGATCGAACCGCTCAGTGATGTTCATAGCGGGTGGGGCTGAGGCGCGGGCAATGTTCAGTGCCCCTTTGACCTGCCTGACGCCATCGACGGTCGACGCGTTGCCGTTCTTGATGACGCTCAACAGCACCGAGCGGCGCCCGTCAGCTCGGACAATGTTCTGCTGCACCAACGAACCGTCGCGGACATGGCCGATATCCTTGGCGAAGACGGTGGCGCCATTGGTGACTTTTATCGGGATGTTTTGAGGTCGTCGATCGTCGACGGCGTGGCATTGGTGCGCACGGTATACTGCGTGTCGCCGATTTTCACCAAGCCTGGAGGCAGGTCAGGTTCTGAGCATTGACCGCGTTGACCACATCCATCGGGGTGAGGCCTTGGCCAGCAGCTTCGCGGGGTCGAGGTCGACCATGATCTGGCGGTCTTTGCCGCCGGCCGGCGTCGGAAAGGTGACGCCGTGGATCGATTCCAGCCTCTGCCTCAGATTGTAGAGCCCGTAATCATAAAGCTGCTGCTCGTTGAGAGTGTCGGAGCTGGGCTGATCTGCAGCACCGGAATGCTGGAGGCGTTGTATTGCAGGACGATCGGCGGCTCGATGCCGGGCGGCAATAAGGCGCGGATTGCGTTGGTGGCCGAGACGATCTACGCGATCGCCGATCGAGATTGACCTCCGGCTGAAAATAGATCTTCTGGAGCGAGATGCTGGTCAATGTCTGCGCTTCGATGTCCCTGATGCCGTTACATTAGAACTGATCGCGTACTGGCTGTAGGTCGTGACACCCTGCTCCATCTCGGGCGTAGTGGGCCGGTTTCTTGCCAGATCACGGTGACGACCGGGATATCGATCTCGCGGAAAATGTCTTCCGGCTCGACCGGAATGCGGTGATGCCGAGGAACAGGACCAATAACGCCAGGACGTAAAAGGTGTACGGCCAGCGCAGCGCAAAACGGACGATCCTCATGTCAGGTTCACTCGTTCGATTTTCACAGCCAGTTCGGCCGGCAGGGCGCGATCCGCCCATCACTCACCGTAGCGGCTAGTGGTCAGACGCCAACGGGTCATTCCGGTCATCGAGCCTCGGTTGAGATTGCTTCGTCGCTCCGCTCCTCGCAGTGACAGCCATTTGCGGCGTCATTGCGAGCGCAGCTAAGCAATCTCGGCGTTGCAGACCGGGTACCAACTGTTAGGTTCACACCACTACACACGTCGACCGAGGCCGGAGCCGGATTATCGCCTGGCAGGATATGAGCGTATTTAGCCCGACTCTACGGGTTAGCCTGTCCAGCGCTCGTATATGGCTGATAATAAATGCCCCCGCGCCAGGGGTTTATTTGACCGACATTAATATTCGGTCCGTCGTAAAACCCGCCGCCCGGATTGGGTCCGGCATCCGCATCCCCGACCGCTGATGCGCATCCGGCGAGCAATACCGACAAACAAATAACGGCCAGTCCTCTTCTAACATCAGTCATCGATCGGTCTCGGTTACTAAAGTTGCGCCATTGCGGTCCCCGGCCACCCGCGATCCGTTTTGGCGGATCGCGCTTGCGCCGGGGTAGGGCTCTGGCCGCTCAGTACGCCATCTCACGCGGTGCACAGTGCGCAGGGCGCCATTTGCCGTGCTTGGCGTACCCTGCGTCGTCCCAGCGCCAACCGGCACCGCACGCATCCTCCAGCGGGGTGACTTCCTGGAAACTGGTCGTCGGCTGGCGATTCAATTGCGCCGGGTCCGTTGATTGCGCCGGCTGTGCTCCTGCCGAAAGCGGTGCCGCCAAAATAGCGAGCGCCCCCGTCAGCTACAGTGCATTCAACCGCATTTCGATCCGCCTATCGTGATTGAGACAGAGCCCGATGTCCGTTTCAGTGGATAAGCACTTGGTTCGAATCGCGCTGTGAGCCAAGTGAAACCGGGTAAAATTTCGTAAAGCCTAGTAGGGTTGGCCTAGTCGAAGCAAGCGAGTGGCCAGTCGTCAGCTCTCGGCGCGGAGCTAGCGCCCCACATACCCGTTAAGCTGTCGGCCGATCGCCTCTTCCTGTCGGCCGAGACCCGACGGGTTCTGTTGCAACAATTCCCGCTGCGCACCCATTAGGCCGGCGGCGTAGTCCTGCCGCATCAGGTCCGCAATCGGGCTGCTTGTCTGCACCGACGTCGACAGGCTGGGGTTGACCGCGCGCAATTGCATGTGCGGCTCTATCGCACGCTCCTGAGCGCCGACAGGAACCATCGCGAGCGACGCCAAAATAGCCATCGTCGAGAGCGTACTCCGCGAACAGTTTGACAATGGCGCGCTCATATCGCGCCACAACCACCATCGGGGCATGACAGCTGACGTAAGCAGGCGGCAGTCGCCACACCAGCTGGTCTACTGGCGCCAAATAGGTTTGCGAGAGAGACGGAGCAGCAATGCGACGAATGGACGTCGCCTGTTTTCGGCACTGGCAGCCGACTGTCTGCCGCCTCCGCCCAGGCTGTTTACTAAAAATTACCGATTACAATTTGTCTTAACTGGGGAGTAGCAACAGGTAATGCCAGCAGGCGGTGAGGCCGCGTTCGACCATCGCCACCGACCGACAGTTCAACGGAGTCGTCTATGCAAAAGTTAGGCAGGAGACGAGTTCTGCCCAGGACGAGTAGCGTGCTGGGGTCAGCCGCAGCTGCTCTGATATTCGCTGCAGCGCTCTGCCAGTCAGGCGCCGCTAACGCTGCCCCGCATGGCGGAAGCGGCGGCGGGTTCCACGGCGGCGGATTTGGGGGTTCCATGGCGGTTTTCCATGGGGGCGGGTTTGGAGAAGTCCATGGCCGCGGGTTCCATGACCGTGGATTTGGAAGGGCTCGCGGTGGATTCGGCGTGCTGGGATCGCCCTATTACACGTATCCATACGACTGGGATTATTATCCGGATTACGGTTACGGCTGGGGACAATACGGCAATTCGCAGACTTGGTATTACTGCTCCAATCCCGCCGGTTATTACCCGTATGTAACCCAGTGCAATACAGGCTGGCACGCGGTTCCGGCGAGCTAACGCATCCTCAGCTTTTTCGGCGGGTGAGTTCGATGTAGCCGAAGGCGTCGACGCGCGCGTCGAACATCTGGGTAACGACGGTTGAGGTCTCGTCTTCGACGATGACCGCAGGGCCGCGGATCAGAGCGCCTGGCCGCAGATGGCCGCGCTCATGAATTGCGACCTCGATAAATTCGCCGGTCTCGGGGTCGAAGACCGGGCGGCTGCGCGCCGGCTCGGGAGCATGGGGCTCAGGCGCGGGTAAGACGGTCTCACCCTCGGCGGGTCGGGGTGCCGAAAGGAGCATGACCCAGCTGAGGATTTCAACCTCGACACCGGGGATCACTCGGCTGTAGAGGCGGCGATATTCGGTTTCGAATGCGTCGCGGAGCGCCGCCGCGTCGTCGTTGCGGTAGCGGCGGGTCGGCAGCGGCACGGCGATCTCGTGGCCTTGGCCGCGATAGCGCATGAACGCGGAGCGGGTTTCGGTCAGCGGCTGGTCGCCGGCGCCGCGGCGGACGATCGGCTCGGCCTCCGCCCGCATCGCGGCGAAGAGCGCATTGGCCGCCGCCGCGTCGAACTGGTCGAGCCGCTGCAATGAGGAGCGCACGATCTCGTAAGCGATCGGCGCGCGCAGAAAGCCGACTGCCGAGCCGACCCCGGCATAGGACGGCACGAGTACCCGGTCGAGCCCCAGTTTTTCGGCCATGCGCGCGGCATGCAACGGCGCGGCGCCGCCAAACGCGACGAGGGTGCGGCCGCGCGCGTCCTTGCCGCTCTCGATCGCATGGACCCGCGCGGCATTCGCCATGTTCTCGTCGACGATCTCGCTGACCCCGAGCGCGGCGAGCTCGACCGCCAGCGCCAAGGGGGCGGCGACTTTTCGTTGCATCGCCGTCTCGGCCGCGTTGCGGTCGAGCGTCATGCGTCCGCCGGAAAACCCCGCAGGGTCGATGCGGCCGAGCAGCAAATCCGCGTCGGTTACGGTTGGCGCCGTGCCGCCCCGGGCGTAGCAGGCCGGCCCAGGATCGGCCCCGGCGCTGTCGGGGCCGACCGTGATGCGCTTCAGCGGGTCGACCCGGGCGATCGAGCCGCCGCCGGCGCCGATCTCGACCATCTCGATGACTGGGATGCGCAACGGCAGGCCGCTGCCTTTCTTGAAGCGGTAGATGCGCGCGACCTCGAAGGCGCGATTGGTCTGCGGCTTCAGATCGTCGATCAGGCAGATCTTCGCGGTCGTCCCGCCCATATCGTAGGACAGGACCTTGTCGAACCGGCATTGCCGCGCGATCTCGGCGGCGAAGATCGCGCCGCCCGCCGGACCCGATTCGACGAGCCGCACGGGAAAGCGGATAGCGGTTTCGACGGAGGTCAGCCCGCCGCCGGACAGCATCAGAAACAGCGGACAGACGAAATCTTCGCGCCGCAGCATTGCGTCGAGATCGGCGAGGTACCGGCCGATCAAAGGCTGCACATAGGCGTTGGCGCAGGCGGTCGAGAAACGCTCGTATTCGCGCATCTCGGGCGACACGTCGCTCGACAACGTGATCGCGATTTCGGGCAGACGCGCAGCAAGGATTTC
>Ga0126383_10000296_pt1 | contig 26308 bp, 18 predicted proteins | sample PanSoiMetPlot_35_FD_96882 | JGI IMG/M metagenome (GOLD analysis project Ga0126383, IMG submission 96882) | Tropical forest soil microbial communities from Panama - MetaG Plot_35 | ecosystem: Environmental > Terrestrial > Soil > Tropical forest > Bulk soil | place: Panama | collected 2016-02-17 | reverse complement strand
GATGGCGGGCTCGGAAATCGCCAGCTGCGTGGCGGCCCTTGTCATGCTTCCGGCGTGTGCCACAGCGAGCAGAATGCGCAGCTCATAGAGCTTGAGTCGGTTCACGCGGAGGTCGGCCTGCATCACGGGACCCATACGGTTTAGTTATATAGACCTCAAAAGATAGCATTTCTTGGAACAAATCGGGCCGGATAGGTTCGCGAGAACAGTTCGCGAGCTGATTGGATTCGGGAAGGGAGGTGACAGCCGTGAATTTTCAAACCGAAGCAAGAGCGGCCAATAACTTCTGGTTGCAAACAGCGGTATTGGTCATCGTGATAGCGGGGCTAATCGCAATTGCGGCGAACTACGTTTGGTGACGCCCCAACGCTGAGCTCGTCCACCAAGTGAACGAAACTGGCAAAGCTGATGGCTAAGCCGGAGGAGGGTTGGGCTGCTCAAAACGAAAATGGATCGCGCTGAAAAGAAAATAGATAAAACCCATCCCCAGTCGACACCTGCTGAGCCTCATTGAAAGGCGCCATAGCGGACATTTGCTTTGCACTGCCGAATGTCCGCTTTCGAGGGCAAAGCGGGCATCACTTTTTTAGGGGCAAAAAAATTGGGTGGATGTTACCCCAGGCGTTACCCCGAAAGGGATTCCCGGCGCGCGTCGCCTCGAAGTTGCGGCCTAATTCGTTGAAAATGCGCGGTGCCGGCGGAGGGATTTGAACCCCCGACCACCCGCTTACGAAGCGGATGCTCTACCGCTGAGCTACGCCGGCTGGAACCGCGCAAACTGATATCGGCGCCGACCTCGCTTGGCAAGCAAGAGAGCCTAGCGCCTAACGGAACAACTGTCGTAGGCGCTGCCAGCCATCGCTCGCTCTAGGAGCTGAGGATTCCGGCACCGGATCGCGATCGAGGCTTGAATCAAGCCCCGGATCGTCGGGCGCATGCACCAAAGGGATGACGGGTTCGACCGGGATAGTCTTGTTGAACGCCTTGGATTTTACAGTCTTGCGCGGTTTATCGAGAGGTTTGGTCTCAGGCGGTGCGCTCGGGACCGAATCCGGGGTAGGCGTTGTGACCTCGATGACAGGACGGGTGACGCCGATCTCGGCCAGTGGAACTTTCCACTCAAAGCCGTCGAGCCGCCCATTTGGGGAGACGGGCAGCCAGCGCTCGGATACAACGCCGTCCGCGGTCCACACCGGATCGCCCGACGCACGCATGGCACGTGTCATCCATTGGCGCACGCGGCCTTCGTCGCCGTGCTCAGTTTCCTCAATGTCTGCCATTAAAGTCGCGATGCGCCGGGTTGGCGCCGATAAATAGGGCGCGAGCGCTGCGCGCGCTGTCGCAAATTCGCGCGCGTCAAGTGCGGCACGCGCCACAGCCAACGCGCCTTCAACCTGACCCGGAACCTTGGCTGCTAGTTTCTGCATGCGCGCGAGGCGCTCTCGCGCACTGTCGCTAAGGCGGAGGTGGGCGTAACCGTCCGCGATATCGGGATGTGGATTGATCCTCCACGCCGCCTCCAGAATTTTTCGCGCCTTGCGCTGCTCGCCCGATTCCGCCAACCGCCGCCCCGCCAATGCCGCCGCCGGCACTAGATCGGGCGCGAGTTTGACCGATTCGAGCACCAGGTTTCGCGAGGTGTCGCGGTCGATCTCCTCGAGCGCCTGCGCGCGGGCAACGAGCAGGACCGCACGTTTGCGGCGATAGTCGGACTTCTCCAGGGCAGCTTTCATATGATCGAGCGCATCGAGCGCGCCGGCCCAGTCAGCGGCGGCACAGCGATAATCGAGTGCGGCTTGCCCGGCCCACGCGACGGCAGGTCTAATCTTGGCTGCTTCCTCCGCCGCAAGCCGCGCGGCGTGGGCATCATTGCGCCGCTGTGCTTCTATATAAAGACCGCGCAATCCCAATAATTTAGTTTCATCCCGCCTCGTCATTTCACGAAAAGCGCGCTCGGCGCTGCTTCGGTCACCGGCCATCTGGGCCGATTGCGCTGTGAGTAACAGCGCGAGTGGATCGCCGGGGGACAGACGGGCTGCTTCGTCTGCGGACTTGCGCGCGAGCTGCAAGTCTCCCGCACCGATCGCGATCAGGCCGCGGCTGACCGCCAGATAACCTTTAATGGCGCGTCTATGACGAAAGAACAGTGAGACCTGTTCGGGCGAGTGAAGAATGGCGCGCACGGTGGACAACAGCAGCACAACCACGAGCACGAGCGCAGCGATGGCGATAGCGGCCATCATCACCGAAGTCTCGATACGATACCCCATCCAGGTGATCGCGACTTCGCCCGGGCGATCGGCGATCCAGGCGAAGCCGGCGGCAATGACCGTGACCGACACCAGAAACAGGATGATCCGGATCATCCGAGCCTCATCGCTTCCCAAGCGAGTGCGCAGTTTCGCTTGCCAATTGACGTGCAGCCTCGAGCGCAGCCTGCCGGGCTCGGGCTCTTTCGATCCAGTTTTGCGCTGGCGCACGTACTGCAGCGTCGAGCTTGGCGAGATCAGCGAGCGCACCACCAATGTCGGCCTGCGCGGCTTCGACTTCGGTCCGTGCCAACACGGCCGACGCATCGTCACCCGCTGGCGCACCGACCGGGCGAACGCGCACCAGCTTGCTCGCATTGGCCTCTATCCGCTCCAGGAAACTCCCCGGCGGCACTTGCCCGCCAGACGCTTTCAGCATCGCCGGGATCAGTGCGGTCAGCTCCCGCCCCAAAGCCGCTGCGGTCGGCACGCCGCTGGTCGCAAACGGTGCCAGCAACTTTAAGGTTTTTTCCTCCGCGCCGAGGGATCGTGCTTCGTCCAGTTCAGCGACGAACGGCGCACCGCTTACCGCTGCATCACGCAGCGTCGCTGCGCTAAGCGCAAGCCTTGCACCGGCGTCGACCGGAGCTGATTTGATAGCCTGCTCAAGCGCAGTGAGCCGTTTTTGCACGGTCTCCGCATCGGCGGGAGACGGGCCGGCCGGGGTATTCCTAGCGAGGTCCTGCACGCTATTGCGTAATTGCGTCATCGCTTTTTCCACTGCATCCGCCCGGCTGCGCGCATCGGCAGCACTGGCAGCGGCTTCCTCGCTCTGCTTGTTGAGCGCCGTCAGCGCAATGCCAAGCGATTTCATGGCGCTGTCGGCGGCAGAAAGCCTTTCTGCAACACTGGGGTCGTTGGCCGGAAGCTTGGCAAGCATGCCTTCGATTTTCGTGACGCGTTGTGTGAGGGAATCGAGTTGCGGGCTGGAATCGATCGAAACGGCGTAGCGGACCGGCACCGCACCGGCAAACCAGAGCGCCACCAGCCCAACTGCAACAACTGCTGCGCCAATGAATCCGCCGATAAGCGCCGGCGCGCCCAGCCAAACCGGTCGTTTGGAAGACGAATTCTCGCTGGCCATAGACTGGGGCGCGGCCTCGGCTTCACTGATGGCCTCAGGCCGTTCTTGCGTGGAAGGCGATTGAGGTGGCTCGGATGGACCGGCATCCGTGGCTGCCCGCGGAACTTCCGTCGCAGTCAAATCGATGGTCGGCGCAGGGCGCTTGCGGCGGGACATTCCTTTGGCAGAGTCCGACGTTGTGCGCTTATCAGGCATGCGCGCTTCCTCCGCGAATCGGCTCAACCCAGCAGGCAGGAAATAACGCAAATGGTGGGGTTGCGCCAACAATCACGCCGGTGACGCCTGCAAAAGCGCGATCAGCGCTGCCTCATTGGGACGGGCGGCAATTGCGACGCAGCTGGCACCAGCAAGAGGCTCGGCTACTTGCGCGGACAGACAAAGATGACGCACCGCCAGCGCCGGACCGGCGATGCCTGCTATCTTTGCGCCTGCCACGTAGGTATCGGCGCTGCGCTTGGAAAAGTGCATCACTACATCGACTTCGCCGGCCTGGAGTGCCTCTTTAAGTGCCAGCGGAAACGGTACAGTGACGGCGCGATAGACCATACGCATCTCACCGGCGACGCCGCATGCCGACAATTCGCCGATAAGATCGACAGAACGATCCTCACCAGCAAGATAGAGCAGCGGCGCTTTTCCACGACCCCGACGCGTGGCAACGAGTCTGACGAGATCACGCACGTCGCCATTTGCCGACGTGACGTCTTTAAAACCGGTTTCTCGCGCGGCCTCGGCGCTGCGCGGGCCGACGGCGAAGAGCGGAAGCTCGACAAGGGCGTGACGGGCAGAATTGTCTGCAATGGCGTTTGGCGCATTCGCGCTTGTAACAATGACCGCGTCCCACTCGCCGCCGAGATTGGCGGCAATTGGCTCGACCCGCATCAGTGGCGTCACCAGCACCTCGTGTCCGCGCGCCCGGAGCGCGGTTGCGGTTCGTTCGCCGTCAAATTGCGGGCGGGTGATGACGACACGCATGATTACTTCTCGTGCATGCCTCTCGCCGAAGATTTCCACTTTTTGGGACCATTCTCTAGTCGAAAAATCTAGGTCCGGCCCGATGCTTGAGTTCGCGTCCAGTGTCGGCGCCAATCGCGGCGGCATCTTTGCGATTGCCGGTGCCGGCGATGTCGAGTGTGGCACTGCCGTCCGGCCGCGCGATCAGTCCACGGAACTGCAGCGCGTTTCCGGCAATCGTGGCGTGACCCGCGATCGGAGTGTTGCATGAACCGCCAAGTGCGGCGAGGAAAGCGCGTTCGCAGTCGATGGCCAACGATGTGTCGGCATGATCGATGAGCGCGAGAATTTCACGCACCCGTATATCGCTTTCACGCGCTTCAATGCCGATTGCACCCTGCCCAACGGCCGGCAGGAATTCATCGGCGCTCATGATGCTGGTGGCGTGGTTGGTCAATCCGAGACGATTCAGTCCCGCGAGCGCGAGCACAGTTGCATCGACTTCACCGGATTCGAGCTTGCGCAGCCGAGTTTCCACATTGCCACGCAACGGCTTCACAAACAGATCTGGCCGCGTACGCCTTGCGATCGCCTGGCGCCGAAGTGATGCTGTGCCGAGGCTTGCGCCTTTAGGCAGCTCCGAAAGCGTACGCGCCTTGTGGCTGATGAAAACATCTCGGGGATCCTCACGTTCGAGACATGCCGCCAGTATCAATCCTTCCGGTAGCACCGTGGGCATGTCTTTTGCCGAATGGACTGCGAGATCGATGCCTCCATCGACTAACGCCTCCTCGATCTCTTTTGTAAACAGACCTTTGCCACCCTCTTCCGCCAGTGGTCGATCCTGAATGGTATCGCCGGAAGTTCGAATGACGACGAGCGCAATTCGATCCTCCTTCATGCCCGTCGCAGCGGCCAACCGCGACCGCACTATTCGCGCCTGCACCAGCGCGAGCGGACTGCCGCGCGTTCCTAGGCGCAAGGAGACTGTGGATTGCGTCATACAACCTCACAATGCTAGGCCGGACCGGGTCGGCCCAGGGATCAGGACTAGCTATTATTTTGGCCGCCGTCACCTCGCCCAGACTGGGCGCAAAGGCCATTGAGGGACTGATGATCGTCCTAGGCATCGAAACAACGTGCGATGAGACCGCAGCGGCGTTGGTTGAGCGTTTTGAGGATGGCCACGGCAGGATCCTCTCCAATGTGGTGCTGTCGCAGGTGACCGAACATGCCGCATTCGGCGGTGTGGTGCCTGAAATTGCAGCACGCGCCCATGTAGAAGCTCTCGATGTTGTCATCGCCAATGCCATGACGCAGGGAGGTCGTAATTACGATGCGATAGACGGCGTCGCCGCAGCTGCCGGCCCTGGACTGATCGGTGGCCTAATCGTTGGCCTTACCACTGCGAAAGCCATTGCGCTGGTCAAAAACAAGCCGCTCATCGCCGTTAATCATTTGGAAGCGCACGCGCTGACTGCGCGCCTGACCGATAGAATCACGTTTCCTTATTGCCTGTTTCTTGCGTCCGGCGGTCACACCCAGATCGTGGCCGTGCGCGGTGTCGGCAACTATGTGCGACTTGGAACCACTCAGGATGACGCGATTGGCGAGGCCTTCGACAAAACCGCGAAGCTCCTCGGCCTCGGTTATCCGGGCGGACCGCAGGTCGAGAAGGAAGCCGCGCGCGGCAACGCAGTGCGCTTCTCGCTGCCGCGGCCTATGCATGGACGCAAGGATGCCGATTTCTCGCTCTCCGGATTAAAGACCGCATTACGGCTGGAAGCGGAAAAAATCGCGCCCCTCAGCGACCAGGATGTGGCCGATCTTTGTGCGTGCTTCCAGCAAGCAATTGTCGACGTCGTGTTCGACCGGCTGCGTGCCGGGCTGCTGCTTTTCCGGGCGCGCTTCGGGACGCCGACCGCTCTGGTTGCGGCCGGCGGCGTTGCCGCAAACCAGTCAATCCGTAAGGTGCTCAACCGCCTCGCATTCGAGGTCGGGGCCGGTCTGGTTTTGCCGCCACCCGAACTATGCACCGACAATGGAGCAATGATCGCGTGGGCCGGCTGCGAACGGTTAGCGCTCGGCCTCACCGACTCGCTTCATGTCGCGCCGCGGGCACGTTGGCCGCTTGACGAGATCGCCGCCGCCGAGGGCGCACGGCGGCGCACAGCTGCGTATAAATAAGCGGACCGGCGGCAGCGGCATGACCATTCAACGTATCGCGGTGCTCGGCGGCGGCGCTTGGGGAACGGCGCTGGCGCTCACCTGTGCTCGCGCCGGACGGCAGGTTGTTCTTTGGGAATACGCGCAAGACAATGCTGCAAGACTCGAACAAAAGCGAGAAAGCCGCTTTTTGCCCGGCGTGCGCGTCGACGAAATCATCAAGGTCACGCGCGATCTTGAAGAAACCGCGAGAAGTGATGCCATTCTCGTTGTGGTACCAGCGCAGGCAGTGCGGTCGGTGGTCACGTCTCTGGCATCATCAGTCGGAAGGCACACGCCGCTTATCGCCTGCGCCAAGGGCATCGAGCACGGCACTCACAAGTTCATGACCGAGATTATTGCCGAATGCGCGCCAAAATCACTGCCGGCAATCCTGTCCGGGCCAAGCTTTGCCGCTGACGTTGCGCACGGATTGCCCACAGCGGTCACCATTGCAGCGGCCGATGGCAAGGTTGCTCTCGATTTGGCCCACGCGTTGAATGCGGGCACTTTCCGGCCCTACCATTCGACAGATGTGCGCGGCGTCGAACTTGGCGGTGCCACCAAGAACGTTCTTGCAATTGCTGCAGGAATCGTAACGGGAAAAGGGCTGGGCGCTAGCGCTTCCGCGGCGCTCACCACGCGTGGTTTTGCGGAGCTGGTGCGCTTCGGTAAAGCCTACGGCGCCAAAACGGAAACCTTGATGGGCTTGTCCGGCCTCGGTGACCTCATTCTCACGTGTGGTACGCCACAGTCGCGTAACTTCTCCTGCGGAGTCGCCTTGAGCAAAGGCGAGAAGCCCGATACCGCCGCGCATGGCAAACTGGCCGAAGGCATCTTCACCGCGCCGGTGCTGCTGGAAATGGCGCGGGAGAAAAATGTCGAGATGCCGATCGCCAGCGCTGTCGCCGCGATAATATCGGAAAGAATGAGCGTCGATGAAGCGATCGAGTCGCTACTGACACGCCCACTTAGATCGGAATGAAAGCCATGGCTTATTGGTTGCTGAAGACAGAACCGGACGAATATTCCTGGGACGACCAGGTCAAGCGTGGCGCAAAAGGGGAGGCCTGGACTGGCGTGCGGAACTTCACGGCGCGCCGGTATCTCAAGGAAATGAAAAAAGGCGACAAGTTTTTTTTCTACCACACAGGCGAGGAGAAGCAGGTTGTCGGGATCGGCGAGGTAACGCGCGAGTCCTTCCCCGATCCGACGGCGAAAAAAAACGAGCCTTGGGTAGCTGTAACGATTGCGGCCGGCAAACCGTTGGCAAAGCCGGTAACGCTGGCGACCATCAAGGCCGAACCGAAGCTTAAAGACATGGCGCTGGTCAAATATGGACGCCTGTCAGTGCAACCGGTGACCGAGGCAGAATGGAAATTGATCTGCAAAATGGGTGGGTTGAAATAGGGAGGTGGCAATGAGCTTCACGCACGCCAACATGGTTTCAATTCTAATTGCCGCCGTTGCCGCCTGGATTTTCGGTGGCATTTATTACACCGCGCTAAGCAAGCCATGGATCGCCGCGCAGGGCAAAACCCTTGAGCAATGCAAGGCCGAGCAGGACGCCAAATCCGGCATCGCGAAAGGTGCTCCGTTTGTCGTCGTGTTCATCAGTGAAGTCATCATCGGCTGGGTGCTTTACGGCATTCTTCTGCACATCAACGCGTTCACGGTGCGCGCCGGCGTCATCTCGGCCGCCCTCTGCTGGTTCGGCTTTGTGCTGACCACGATCGCGACCAACAATGCCTTTGGCGGTCGCCGTGCAATGCTCACCGTCATTGACAGTGTCGCGTGGCTCGGCGCTTTCGTGATTATCGGTGCCATAGTCGGTGGCTGGGGCCCTTGAAACCCAAAAATTGCCAAAAGGAGGTCAATCCGCGCCTTGTCGGTCGCACAAACGCTGTCGCATAATGTCACGGAGATAAGCGCGTGCCGCGTACTAGGGTAGGTGGGGAGGAGTGTCGATGTCCGAAAAGATCTATGACGTGCCAGCCGACTGGCGCAAGCGCGCCCATGTGGACGATGCCAAATACAAGGATCTCTACGCTCGCTCGATCAAGGATCCGAACGGCTTCTGGGCCGAGCAGGCCAAGTGCATCGACTGGATCAAGCCCTTTAGCAAGATCAAGAACACCTCCTACGACCCACACCACGTTTCGATCAAATGGTTCGAGGATGGCACGCTGAACGTTTGCCACAACTGCGTCGACCGCCATCTCGCCAAGCGTGGCGACCAGACCGCTATTCTTTGGGAGGGTGATGATCCGAAGGAAGACAGAAACCTCACCTACAAGCAGCTGCATGCCGACGTTTGCCGCTTCGCCAATGTGCTTAAGGCCCGAGGTGTAAGGAAAGGAGATCGCGTCACCATCTATATGCCGATGATTCCGGAGACCGCTATTTCAATGCTCGCCTGCGCCCGCATCGGCGCAATTCATTCGGTCGTGTTCGGTGGCTTCTCACCCGATTCTCTCGCCGGGCGCATCGAGGATTGCAAGTCGAATGTGATCGTCACTGCCGATGAGGGCATCCGCGGTGGCCGCAAGATCCCACTGAAGGCCAATGCGGATACGGCATGCGACAAAGCTGGTGGCGTAACTTCGGTGATTGTCGTCAAGCGTACAAATGCGCCGGTCAACATGCAGTCCGGACGCGACATGTACTACGATGACATAGCGAAGACTGTTTCCGCTGACTGCCCATGCGAGGAGATGAACGCCGAGGATCCACTGTTTATTCTCTATACCTCCGGCTCTACGGGCAAACCGAAAGGCGTCCTGCACACGTCAGGCGGTTATCTCGTCTACACCTCGATTACGCATCAATACGTGTTCGACTATCACGAAGGCGATATCTATTGGTGCACCGCGGATGTCGGCTGGGTCACCGGTCACAGCTACATTGTCTATGGCCCGCTATCCAACGGTGCCATCTCAATGATGTTCGAGGGCGTGCCGAACTTTCCGACCACTTCTCGCTTCTGGGAGGTGTGCGACAAGCACAAGGTAACCACTATCTATACCGCACCGACCGCGATCCGCGCCCTGATGCAGGGCGGCGATGATCCGGTAAAGAAAACCTCGCGCAAATCGTTGCGCCTTCTTGGCACTGTGGGTGAGCCGATCAATCCGGAAGCCTGGGAATGGTACTACCACGTCGTCGGCGAAGATCGTTGCCCAATCGTCGACACTTGGTGGCAGACCGAGACTGGCGGCATCCTTATCACACCACTGCCTGGCGCAACCAAACTCAAGCCCGGCTCGGCAACGCGTCCATTCTTTGGCGTGCAGCCGGAAATCGTGGACGCTGAGGGCAAGGTGCAGACTGGCGCGACGAGCGGCAATCTTTGCATCTCCGACTCGTGGCCGGGACAGATGCGCACCGTGTATGGCGATCACCGGCGGTTTATCGAAATGTACTTCAAGACCTATCCTGGCAAATACTTCACAGGCGACGGCTGCCGCCGCGACGAGGACGGATACTACTGGATAACCGGGCGCGTCGACGATGTCATTAACGTCGCCGGCCACCGGCTTGGCACCGCCGAGGTCGAGAGCGCGCTTGTCGCCCATCCGAAAGTGTCGGAAGCGGCCGTTGTTGGCTACCCGCACGCCATCAAAGGCCAAGGCATCTATGCCTATGTCACGCTGATGTCGGGCGAAAAGCCGAGCGAAGAGCTGCGCAAGGAGCTGGTCGGTTGGGTGCGTAAGGAAATCGGACCAATCGCCTCGCCTGATCTGATCCAGTTTGCCCCGGGCCTGCCAAAAACACGTTCTGGCAAGATCATGCGGAGAATTCTGCGCAAAATCGCTGAAGACGAGTTTGGCAATCTCGGCGACACCTCGACGCTGGCAGATCCGGCCGTAGTCGACGACCTGGTCAACAATCGGCAAAACAAGAAGGCGGCGAAAACGGGGGCTTGAGCCGCCTTTGATATGGGCGCAGTCGCGGCTGTGGGTCTTTGACTCAAAGCGGCATGCCATTGGCATTTTTTTTCGAAATTTCGTGACCAGAACACAATTTACCGGCAACTATCCAGTATGGCGCGTCCGCGCACTTCCCCACGGCCAGAAGTTCCCGGCCTCGCCGCTCGAAGAATTGCAGCCGATATCCTCGACGGCGTTCTGCAGCGGCGAAGTGCGCTCGATGAACTTCTCTCAGGCAAAAACGCACATCCGGGCCTGCCCCGGCTTGCGGAACGCGACCGTGCCTTGACCCGCCGTCTCACAGCCACCGTCTTGCGACGGCTCGGCACGTTGCGCCATCTAGTTGGCGGTTTTCTCGAAAAAGGATTTCCCTCCGACGCGCCGCGTACCGAGACGATCTTGTTACTTGGCGCAGCGCAAATTCTCTGGCTCGAAGTTCCTGACCACGCTGCCGTCGATTTGTCGGTGCGCCTCGCGCAGGCTGACCGCCGTGCGGTACGTCACGCCGGTCTCGTCAACGCTGTGCTGCGGCGCGTGGCGCAAAGCGGCGCATTGTCTGCTTCTGATTTTTTAGGTGACACGCCGGAATGGTTGCTCAAGCGTTGGAGCAAGAGTTTTGGCGCCGATACAGCCCGTGAGATTGCAACCGCCAATGGTCACGAACCCGCCCTCGATCTCACTGTAAAGCGGGACGCCAAATCCTGGGCCGAAAGGCTACGCGGTCGGGAATTGCCGACAGGCACTGTGCGCACCATTGCGCACGGGGCGATCTCCCTTTTGCCAGGATTTTCCGAAGGCGCATGGTGGGTGCAGGATGCCGCCGCCGCTCTTCCCGTTCGGCTGCTCGGTGATATTCGTGGAATGAACGTTGCCGACCTCTGCGCCGCGCCCGGCGGCAAGACTGCCCAACTCGCGCTGGCTGGCGCGAATGTGATTGCCGTCGATCGCTCGCCGGCCCGCCTCAAACGCCTGCACGAAAATCTTGCCCGCCTATCTCTCAGCGCCGAAACCGTCGCGGCCGATGCTTTGGAATGGCAGGCTGGACCATTCGATGCAGTGTTGCTCGATGCGCCATGCTTATCCACCGGTACCATCCGTCGTCATCCGGACATCGCTTGGCTAAAGAGCGAAGCTGATCTTCCGGTGCTCACATCGTTACAGCACCGGCTGCTCGACCGCGCGGTTGAGTTCCTCAAGCCGGGCGCTACGCTCATTTATTGCGTCTGTTCGCTGGAGCCTGAAGAAGGCGAGAATCAAATTGCGGCTCTTCTCGCACGCGATCCGCGCATCGTCCGCAATCGGATCACGGCGGAAGATGTTTTCGGACGCACTGAATTCGTCACAATCGATGGAGACTTGCGCACGCTGCCGCAGCAGTTGCCTGATCCTGATCCGCGCTGGGGCGGGCTCAACGGTTTTTATGCTGCGCGCCTTATCCGAAATCTGGCCTAATCCACCGTCTGGACTAACATATTGGCCCCTTCCCGACCGTTCGCTATCGTGTGGACTGCGCGTACGGATTCGCACGCGCGGTAGGAGATGAGCGCTTTTATGATGGGTGTTTCGATGGCGGAGCGGGCCAGGCTCTCCGTGCTCATCGGGCGCCGCGCATTCCGCAGTGTAATCGGCAGCATCAACGCGAATCCACTGCTCCGTTGGCGGTTCGCCTCAACCAAGACCGACCGGCTCCTGATAGCGCCGCAGGATTTGCGCACCGCCGACGCGACACGCGCCAGTGAAATCTATGCCGGGCGCTTTGCGTTCGCCGGAAAAGTCGTCATTTGCGATCGCAGATCTCCTTTTGAAATGACACCACCGTCGGATGAGTGGGCCGCTATGCTGCTCGGCTTCGTCTGGTTGCGGCACTTGCGCGCTGCGGATTCCGCCATCACCCGCTCCAATGCCCGTTCGCTAATCGACGAGTGGATTAACGTACAAGGCCGCTGGCACCCTCTTGGCTGGCGTTCCGAGATTATTTCCCGCCGCTTGATCTGTTGGCTCAGTCAGGCGCCGTTTGTATTGCAAGATGCAGACGCTCGTTTCTATCGTCGCTTTATCCGCAGCTTGTCGCGGCAGGTGCGCTATCTGCGCCGCAGTCTAAACGAATCGCGAGAGGGATTGCCGCGCTTGCAGGCGGTAATTGCGCTCAATTATGCAACGCTTTGCTTGCAGGGGCAGTCAGGACATCTGCGCGCCAATGTGCGCCGGCTGATAGATGAATTGCGTAAACAGGTCTTGCCTGACGGCGGACATGTTAGCCGCAATCCGGGGGCTTTGATCGAATTGTTGGCTGACTTGCTGCCGTTGCGGCAATTGTTCGCCGCGCGGCAGCTGCAGCCGCCTCAAGCACTCAACAATGCAATTGATCGCATTATGCCCATGTTGCGTTTTTTCAGGCATGGCGACGGAAATTTCGGCCAATTTAACGGCATGGGACCGACGCCGGTCGACCTGCTCGCTACGGTGCTCGCCTATGACGATGCACGCGGCACACCGGTGTCGAATGCACCACACTCCGGCTACCAGCGCGTCGATGCAGAACAGACCGCCCTTCTGATGGACACCGGGCGGCCTCCACCGGTGGAATTGAGCCAGGAAGCCCATGCGGGTTGCTTGTCGTTCGAGCTGTCATGGAAGCAGCACCGCCTGGTGGTCAATTGCGGCTTGCCGTCCGTCAATAAAGAAAACTGGCGCCAGGTTGCGCGCGCAACGCCTGCGCATTCAACCGTAACGATCAATGATCGCTCATCGTACCGTTTCCTTGAATCGCTTTCGATCAGGCGTCTGTTTGGCGGAACGCCGATCATTTCCGGTCCCCACGATGTACGAATTGAGAGAGAGCCCGGCGCACCGACACTGCGCGCCTCCCATGATGGCTACGTCAGTGACTGCGGCATCGTGCACACGCGTACGATCCGGCTTAGCCCTGACGGCCGTGCGCTCGACGGAGAAGACATTTTTACGCCGGTCGAAGGAGAGGGGTTTCCTGCCGACGCCGGCGACGAATTCGCCATCCGCTTTCATCTGCATCCCGCGATCAAGGCGAGCCGCCTGGCGGACGGACGCGGCGTAATCCTGTTGCTTCATGACCGAGATCTATGGACCTTCGCAACCCTGGCCGACGCGGTAGAACTCGAAGAAAGCGTATTCTTGGCGGGCCCGGACGGTCCGCGACGCACGGTACAGATCGTAATTTACGGGCAAGTGGGGCAGCTGTCGGCGGTGCGCTGGAGCTTCCGTCACACACCACCGGCCACACCCGGCACCCGGCCCGACCAGACGCATGAACCGGAATTGCCGCTTTGAGACAGTGCCTGTGGATGCTGCGGTAAGGGACAGTGGTCGCGAATACACTTTCGCCCGCCTGATATGCTAGCTCGTGCGCTATGAGTAGCCATCCGCGCCGTATTATCCGCGCTCTACTGTCGGTATCCGACAAGACCGGGCTGATCGCATTCGCGACTGAGCTTGCCCGCTACGGGGTGAAGCTCGTTTCGACCGGCGGCACTGCCAAAGCGCTTGCTGACGCTGGCCTCGCCGTGACCGATGTCGCCGAACTCACCGGCTCACCCGAAATGATGGATGGCCGTGTCAAAACCCTGCACCCAAAGGTGCACGGCGGATTGCTCGCGATCCGCGGCAACACAGAGCACCTTGCGGCCATGGAAAAGCACCACATCAAGCCGATCGATCTCTTGGTGGTGAATCTCTATCCGTTCGAGGCCGCCGTCGCTAGAGGCGCTTCGTTCGATGACTGCATCGAGAACATCGACATTGGCGGCCCTGCGATGATCCGAGCCGGCGCCAAGAACCACCTGGATGTGACCGTTGTTGTCGAACCCACCGACTACGAAAAGGTGCTCGGCGAAATGGCGCAGCATGGCGGCATGGTCTCCCTCAGTCTGCGGCAAAATCTGGCGGCAAAGGCTTACGCCCGCACCGCATCATATGACGCCGCGATTTCGAACTGGTTCGCTGAGACGCTGCATGCTGACGCTCCGGACTATCGCGCTTTTGGCGGCAAATTGGTGGAGGCCCTGCGATATGGTGAGAACCCACATCAGAGCGCGGCGTTCTACCGCTCACCCGGGGAACGCTATGGCGTCGCCACCGCAAGACAACTGCAAGGAAAGCAGCTTTCCTATAACAACATCAACGACACTGATGCGGCCTACGAGTGCGTTGCAGAATTCGACCCGAACCGCACCGCCGCTTGCGTGATCGTCAAACACGCCAATCCTTGCGGGGTCGCGGAGGCTGACAACTTGCTCGATGCCTATCGCAAGGCACTGGCTTGCGATGCGACCTCTGCGTTCGGCGGCATTATCGCGCTCAATCGCAGGCTCGATGCCGAGGCTGCACGCGCAATCACCGAAATTTTTACCGAGGTCATCATCGCGCCGGAAGCAAGCGAAGAAGCGGTGAAGATTATAGCAGCCAAAAAAAATCTTCGGTTGCTTGTCGCCGGCGGCCTCCCCGATCCCCGCGCCAAAGGTTTGACCGTGAAGTCTGTCGCTGGAGGGCTGCTGGTGCAATCGCGTGATAACACGGTAGTGGACGATATGCAGCTTAAGACTGTCACGAGGCGTGCGCCGAGCAACACCGAACTTGCAGACCTACGGTTCGCATTCCGAGTTGCCAAGCACGTGAAATCGAACACGGTTGTCTATGCCAAGGATCGGGCCACAATCGGGATCGGCGCTGGGCAGATGAGCCGAGTCGATGCAGCGCGTATTGCCGCCCGGAAAGCTGAAGATGCCGCCAAAGAAATGAAGCTGCCGGCTCCGCTGACCAAGGGCTCAGTAGTCGCTTCGGATGCTTTCTTCCCGTTTTCCGATGGTTTGCTGGTGGCGATCGAGGCCGGCGCGACGGCAGTGATCCAGCCCGGCGGCTCGGTGCGCGACGACGAGGTCATCAAGGCTGCCGACGAACACAACATCGCGATGGTATTCACGGGCACGCGGCATTTCAGGCACTGACAAGAGCCTATGCCGTTGGTTTTGACTTCGTCCGGTTCAAAAGCCGGATAATTTTCCGGCCTCTCAAAAGATCGGCGATATATCCGCAGCTCAGTCCGCCCTGACAGAACGGCTTGGCCAATCGCATCAGAACCTGCGACGCCGCTGCCTTTAGGCCAAAGGAATCAAAGGCTTATTGTTTCGCCAAGTCGCCCAACAAGCTCGCCGCAACCGACAGTTTGGACAGCGTGAGCCCAGAGCCCGTGATTTCATGAATGGTCGAGCGGATGCGCTCAACTTCCGCCTGCCTGGGACGAACCCATTCTTCAACGGCGCCAGCCCCAGCCTGACCGTCGCCGACCATGGCAGCGGTGAGCCGCCGCTCGGCATCGCCTATCGAATCGAGCGCGCGGTCAAGCGCAAGACGGTCGAAGTAGTCAGAAACCACGATATCTGAGACCGCATTGGCGACGCGATCAAGTTGGAAATACTCTTCCGTTGCGAAATAGGTCGCGGTCACTTCCGCTACCGGCGTGCCAGCGCGTTCAGCTACTAACGCGATATCGGGCGCGGCCTTGAGTATGGTGAGCTTCCCTATGCGGCGCGCAAGCGATTCTGGCACGCCCGCTTTGAAAAGTTCCGCCACTCGCAGCTCAAGCGTATGAGCTGCCTGTTTCGACAAGGAACTATCAAGTGAGGCCGCGACCTGGGCGACGCCCTCGCGGTAGTGTCCGATTATTTTTTCAAGACCTTGCGTGAGATCCACATTGCGCAGGAACCAAACCAGCCTGTCGAGTAACAGGCTTTGCACCGCCACATAAAGATCGAGCTGAACCTTTCCGGTAATCTGGTTATCGAGCGCGTCAATCTCGCTATTAAGTTCAATCAAATCGTAGCTGTTGCGAACTGTGGCAAAGGCAGCGGCGATAGCTGGGGAAGCTGCACCGGTTTGGTCAGCAATGCGCACAATCAGCGTCGCACCGCCGCGGTTGATCATCGAATTCGTCAGCTGCGTCGCAATAATCTCCCGCCGCAGCCGGTGCGCATGCAGTGCGTCCGGATAACGCTTTGATATCTCCTTGGGAAAATAACGCTCGAGTTCTCGACCGAGATAAGGATCGTCCGGTACTGTGCTGTCAAGCAGTTCGCCGTAGAGTGAGAGCTTTGCATATGCCAACAACACCGCTAGTTCCGGCCGCGTCAGTGCCGCATTGCGTTTGCGCCGCTCGGCGAGTGCCATTTCGTCGGGCAGAAATTCCACACTCCGGTCGAGATCGCCCCGTATTTCAAGCATCTGCATAAACCGCTGTTGAAATCCAAGATCCTCAAGGCCACGACGCTCGGCCAGCGAGAGGGCAAGCGTCTGTTGATAGTTATTTCGCAATACGACACGCGCCACCTCGTCGGTCATTTCGGCTAGCAGCGCATTGCGCGCATTCATCGTGAGGTTGCCGGCACGGACGGGTGCGCTGAGCGCGATCTTGATATTGACCTCAACGTCAGACGTGTTTACCCCGGCTGAATTATCGAGCGCGTCGGTATTAAGCCGGATGCCGCGCTGGGCAGCCTCGATGCGGCCACGCTGAGTCATGCCGAGATTGGCGCCTTCTCCTATCACCTTGCAATTGAGATCGGCGCCGATAACGCGGATTGCATCATTAGCGCGATCGCCAACCGCTTCGTCGCTCTCGCTGGAGGCGCGTACGTAGGTGCCAATGCCGCCAAAGAAAAGAAGATCGACCTGCGCCTTCAGGACTGCTTTCATCAGTTCCTGAGGTGTCACGGATTCTGCGACGCCGAATAACTTGCGAGCCTCGGCGCTCAGGCGGATTTCCTTTAACGTGCGTGGATAGACCCCGCCTCCTTTGGAGATCAAGCTCTTGTCGTAGTCCTGCCAGCTCGAGCGTGGCAATCCGAACAGGCGCTTACGCTCTGCAAAGCTCACTTTTGGATCGGGATTCGGATCGATGAAAATATCGCGGTGATCGAAAGCAGCAAGCAGCTTGATCGTGTCTTCGCGCAGCATGCCATTGCCGAACACGTCACCCGACATGTCGCCGATACCAGCCACGTTGAACGGGGTTTTGCTGATATCGATATCTGCTTCGCGGAAGTGTCGTTTCACCGCTTCCCAGGCGCCACGCGCGGTGATGCCCATGGCTTTGTGGTCATAGCCGGCTGAGCCGCCCGACGCGAACGCGTCGCCAAGCCAATAGTCATGCTCGACTGAAATCGCATTAGCAGTGTCGGAGAAAGTTGCGGTACCCTTGTCCGCGGCAACGACAAAATAAGGATCATCGCCTTCATGCCGCACCACGCTCGACGGCGGAATAATCTTGCCATCCGGCCCGATATTGTCAGTGATGTCGAGCAGTGACGAGATGAACAGCTTGTAAGTTGCGACTCCTTCCGTCTGTACGACATCGCGTGGCGCACCCTTTGGCATCAGTTTAGGCACAAAGCCACCCTTGGCCCCGACTGGTACGATGACGGCATTCTTGACCTGCTGCGCCTTCGCCAGTCCGAGAATCTCGGTACGGAAATCCTGCGGCCTGTCCGACCAGCGCACACCACCACGCGCTACCTTGCCGAAACGCATGTGCACGCCTTCCATGCGTGGCGAATAAACGAAGATCTCGTAAAGTGGACACGGAAGCGGCAGATCGGTGAGTTTGCGACTCTCGAACTTGACCGAGATCAGCGGCTTGAGCCGACCATCATTCTCGGTCTGGAAGAAGTTTGTGCGAATAGCACACTGCTCTGCATTGACGAAACGACGTAGGATACGGTCTTCATCCAGACTTTCGACCTTCTGCAATCCTTCTTCAATGCGTGCTGCAATCGCACTCTGGCTTTGATGCCGGTCCTTATCCGCGCGAGGGTCGAAACGGGAGTGAAATAGTTCAACGATGTTGGCTGCGATGCCGGCATGTTTCACCAACGTCGTCCACATATAGTCTTGCGAATAAGGCACGTGAATTTGCCGCAAAAAGCGCGAAATTGTTCTAATCAACGCCACGTCGCGCCAGGCAAGACCGCCATGGAGTGTAAGCGCGTTGTACCCGTCGTTCTCGGCGATGCCCCGCATGACCATGAGAAAAGCTGACTCGAGCCGGGCCTTGCCGCTGTCGAGATCTATCATCTCGCCGTCGGCTCGCTCCAGCAGCATGTCATGGAGCCAGACCGCGGTGCCGCCGCGCGGCTCTATGTGGAAGGTTCGTTCGTCCACAACGTGGAAGCCCATGTTTTCTAAGACCGGCACACGCTCGGAGAGCGGCAAAGGCCGTGCGAAAGTCCACACTTTTAGACCGACCGCGCGTTGCTCTTCTTCCAGGCGATGATGAAAATCGACGCTGAGCGGCCGATGTTCGGTTAGTCCCTCGATCACGCGTATATCGCTGGCCGCAACGGCGGGCGCGTATGCCTCATGGAATCCCACCGAGAACGCGTCGCGGTAACGGCTGAAAAGCTCACGCGCCTTGTCCGGCGAGCTGACGAGCTCCAGCGCGCGGCTCAGCCCGTCGCTCCAAGTGCGAATAATCGCCGTTACCTCGCGCTCAAGGGTTCCACGATCTACCTCGGGTGTCGCCCCACCCGAACGTCCGATGATGAAGTGCACGCGCACTAACGGTCCCTCGCCGGGGAAAAACGGGTAGAAGGCAGAGACACGCCCGATGAAGGCTCTTGCCAGATACTCGCCGATCTTCGCGCGGACGTGGCTGTCGTAGCGTTCGCGCGGCACGAACACCAGCGCCGACGCGAAGCGATCGAAGCGGTCGCGTCGTGCCAAGACGCGCACGCGCGGACGCTCCTCGAGCTGCAGGATGGCTAGCGCAAAACTGTAGAGCGTATCTTCGTCTATCTGGAACAGTTCGTCGCGAGGATATTGCTCCAGCACATTTGCCAGGGCCTTGCCCGAATGACCGCTCGAATCAAAACCAGCACGCGCTTCAACTGCCGCGATCTTACGACGCAGATACGGGATGCTGTGCGCAGCGCGGGTATAGGCGGTAGACGTAAACAGACCAACGATCCGGTGTTCGCCGATGAGATTGCCCGGCCGATCGAAGCGCTTCACGCCGATATAGTCGAGATAGACGCGCCTGTGCACGCGAGCATGAATGTTGGCCTTGGCGATGATGAGAAGATGCGGCTCCTTCAGAAACGCCATGATCTCCGGTGTGATCTCCAGAAGTTCATTACCGCGTTTGAGCACGCGCAGCTCGCGCGAGCGCATAATGCCGAGGGCGTTATTAAAGTCCGGTTCAAGCGTCTGGCCGTCGACAAGGTAGTCGCGCACGCCGAGGAAAGTGAAGTTGTCAGTGAGGAGCCATTGGAGGAACTGAATTGATTCTGCCACCTCGTCAACCGGCAGCCGTGGCGGATTCGTCTTCAGCTCATTGACGATGGCACTGACGCGGTCGCGCATGGCCCACCAGTCTTGCACCGCCACCCGCACCTCGCCGAGCACAGTTTGCAGCGCGCGCACGAGCTCTTTGCATGTGGCATCGTCTGCGATTGGCACGAGGTGAATGTGGATAAAACTTTCTCGATTTTTCTGCGCATCCGGAGCGCCGAGCGCGACCAGCTTACTGCCATCCCGTTGCACGTCGAATATGGGATGTGCGACCAAACGCACATCGAAACGGCGTTCCGCAATCTCGGCCATCACCGAATCGACCAGGAAGGGCATATCGTCGTTGACGATTTCAATCACCGAAATCGCTTTGCGACCGCCGGAGGCGGCGAGCGGCACAGTTTCGCAGCGAATTTTCAGCGCGCCTGGTGCCCGTACGGCGATGAAATCATAGGCCCGTTCGGCTAGCGCAGCGATATCCTCGGCGCCGTAACGCATTACATCCTCCGGCACGGACCGGCCATAAAGCTGCGCAACGAACGTTTGCGGGATATCGCGACGGCGGCAGCTTAGCGCTGCATTCGCCTGCTCGATCACGCCGCGCGCGGCGCTTTCTTCCTCAGTGGCGGGAACGTCAGCGACCATGGAACCTCGTGCTTCGCATGGAATCGGTTAAGGCAACTCGAGTTTTCATCTTCTGCTCAAGCGCGTCGAGAGCAACACATCATTGGGTGACGCACTTGTGACAGGCGGAAAAACGATGCGTGCCGGCCGTTACCTGCATGAACCAAAAGATGAAAAGCTTGCCCGCGGATCGTATCGCGGTCGCGTGGAACATTGTAGGCTGGCGGCGGATTAGCCTGGAAAATTTAAGGACGGGGAAAATGCCACGGGCCGACAAATCAGCCAAAGCTACCAGCAGGGCGGCCGCTGCAAAACCGAACAAGCCTCTTTTGCGGACCATCAAAGGCGGCAAGGCCGGGGCCGCAAGGATACCGCCGGGGAGGCCCGATCCTACAAAGCCGCCGCTGACGCTCAAGCCGGTTACTGCAATAGTCGACGACATTCCGATTATCGGGCTCAACCTCAAAGCAGCGAAGCTGTCTCCGGCGATGGCCGCTTATTTCAGGAAATGTCAGGACAAGCTCGGCTTTGTGCCGAACGTGCTGCTCGCCTACGCCTTTGACATGGCGAAGCTGGAACCATTCGTCGCCATGTACAACGAACTGATGTTGGGCGATTCGGGCGTCTCGAAGCTCGAACGCGAGATGATAGCGGTAGCAGTCTCCTCGCAGAATCGTTGCTACTACTGTCTTGCCGCGCACGGCGCGGCGGTGCGGCAATATTCCGGCAACCCGTTGCTCGGCGAACATTTGGTGATGAATTATCGCGTCGCCAGGCTGAACAAACGCCACCGCGCCATGCTTGACTTCGCGGTCAAACTCACTGCTTCGCCCTGGAGCGTCGAGCAAGCCGATCGCGAACGGCTTCGACGTGTCGGATTCACGGACCGCGATATTTGGGACATTTCTGCGGTAGCCGGCTTCTTCAATATGTCGAATCGCGTGGCATCGGCCACCGACATGCGGCCAAATGTGGATTATCACGGCCACGCGCGGTAGCAGCTCAGCCAAATCAGACGGTCCGCGATAGGTGCAACTGGCTCCGCGCTTGCGCGGGGACGAGCGGAAAAAACGGCAATGCCTCAAGTCCTGACTATCTTCCTCGCCTTCTTCTTCATAGTGACGGCATCAGCTCAGGTTGCACCCGTCACGCGCGTACCGCCAATCGCGCCGGCACAGACGATCTTCGCCCGTAATGGCGTGGTGGCTGCACAAGAGCAACGCGCCGCTCGTATTGGCCTTGAGATTCTAGACCGCGGAGGCAATGCGATTGACGCAGCGGTGGCGGTCGGCTTTGCGCTCGCGGTCACCTATCCGCGCGCCGGCAATATTGGCGGCGGCGGTTTCATGGTCATCCACCTCGCCAAGACCGGCGAAGACGTTGCAATTGATTATCGTGAAACCGCGCCGGCAGCAGCGACCGAGACGATGTTTCTGGACGCCAAAGGTGAAGCTGACCCAAAAAAATCGCGCGACTCTGCCTTGTCCATCGGCGTGCCGGGTACGGTGGCCGGCCTTGCGCTGGCACATGCAAAATATGGCTCCGGCAATTTGCCGCTGGCCGAACTGGTTGCCCCGGCCATCACGCTTGCGCGTAATGGTGTTGAGATCGTCGATGACATCGCAGAAACCCTGCCGTTGGCGCAGGCACGGATCTCACGCTGGCCTTCAAGCGCTCCGGTGTTTCTCAACAGCGACGGTACTGTACTGATGCCCGGCCAGGACCTGTTGCAGCCTGATCTCGCGATTACGCTGCGGGCCATCGCTAGCGACGGACCGAAAGGGTTCTACGAGGGTCCGGTCGCAGAAAAGATTGTTGCCGCGGTGCGTAAGGCTGGCGGCATTATGACTACGGAGGACCTGAAAAATTACAGCGCGACTTTGCGCGCGCCGCTGCGCGGCAATTATCGTGGCTATGACATCGTTTCGATGCCGCCGCCCTCCTCGGGCGGCGTGCATCTCATCGAGATGCTGAACATTATCGAAGGTTATGATATTGCTGCACTTGGCGCCGGTACGCCTCAAACTTTGCACTTGATGATCGAAGCGATGAAGCGCGCCTATGCCGACCGCGCTGCTTATCTCGGTGATCCGGATGCAGTGAAAATCCCGACCAATGGCCTGGTGTCAAAAAAATATGCCATTTCACTGCGCGCAACCATCGGCGACAAAGCAACGCCGGCTATCGACATCAAGCCTGGCCGGCCCGACATCTACGAAGGTGACAACACCACGCATTTCTCGGTGATCGACCGCGAGGGCAACGCAGTGTCGAATACCTATACGCTGAATTTTTCCTATGGCCTTGGCCTCGTCGCCGAGGGTACCGGAGTGCTGCTCAACAATGAGCTCGACGATTTCACTGCTAAACCTGGCGCGGCAAACGCGTATGGCCTGATAGGCTACGACAGCAATTTGCCCGGACCGCGCAAACGGCCGCTATCATCAATGACTCCGACCATCGTGCTGAAGAACGGCAGGTCGGTCCTTGTCACCGGCTCCCCCGGCGGCAGCCGTATTATTTCTACGGTACTGCAGGTGATTGTGAACGCAATCGATTTCCAAATGCCGATCGACCAAGCAGTCAGCACGCCGCGTCTGCATCATCAATGGCAACCCGATGAAGTTGCCGTCGAACCGGGTATCGCGCCGGACGTCCTTGATGCGTTGGCGAGGCGCGGTCACAATGTGGTGCCGACACCACCACAGACCGCGGCCAATTCCATCGCTGTCACGGTGGACGGTTATGTTGGCGCGGCCGACCGACGCACTCGAGGTTCGCTGGCGACAGGATATTAGGTTCTCAATATTGAGGGGGCTTTGCCTGCCTTCGCCAAAGGCAGGGTTGATCAAGGCGGGTTTGGGAATCGAAACCCAATCGTTGGGGCTTTTCGTGACATGCATCGCTTACCTCCCCTAATGGAGGAGTATAGGGTCATGAATTAATGCGGTCATAGCCTCCTGGGAACCACGCAATCACCGTCTTCCAAGTCTGTGATCGATGAAGAAGCGCACCACTTCCTGTGCGCTAACGGTCCAAAAAGTGAAACTTTGTGACGACGGTCACATCGCGTTCGCGCGATCGGTCCTAGTTTAGAAAACTGCGGAAGGGGGATGCCATGCACCAAACTTCGTCCATCGTCATCGTGGCCGCTGTGCTTATTGCCACCGTCATCGACGTCGTTGCCGCTGGGGTCAAGACAGTCACCACTAGAAACCATTTTTACTACACAACACCAGCCGTCATCGGCATAGCGGTTCCTGGCAGCATGAAGAGCTTTCCAACTGAAATGCTGCCGCAGTGACCGCTTATGCGAAGTATCAGTAGCCGCTCGATGGTCGGCTTGGAACAATGCGCGCGGGTGATTACCAAAGACTTTGTGAACTGCCTCACACAACGTGTATCTGTTCGAGGCTTATCGTTGGGTAGCGTCGAGAAACCGACTTATGAGGTCGTATTTCTTTCGCACTCCTTAATATGAGGACGGCATCTTTTGCCGAATTTGGAGGGCCGAACGTGAACTGGCTTATTCTGGTGGTCGATGACGAACCCGATGTCGAAACGCTGTTCCGTCAGCAATTCCGTCGCGACCTCCGTGCCGGCCGGTTCATCATGGAATTTGCTCAATCTGCTGCTGCCGCGCTGCAATGCATTGAGAATGCGGCCAATGCTTCGCTCATTCTGATCCTGTCCGACATCAACATGCCGGGAATGACCGGCCTTGAACTGTTGCCCAAAGCCAGAGCGATTCGACCGGACGTCCCGGTTATCATGATCACCGCCTACGGTGACGCAGAGACCAAGCGCAAGGCAATTGAAGGCGGCGCCGAAGCGCTTTTTACCAAGCCCATCGATTTTGGGACGCTTCGCAGCGAGATCGATATACGGGTTGCGCGCTCAGCGTAACTAGACTCTGGCCTTCGGGCCATTGGCTCAATATCCGACACGTATTAGGGTGGACTCAACTTGCGGTTCGCAATTAACCCATAATTACGTCATAAAGATTCTACGCATTTGCATTTAGTAAGTTCAGCCATTGGATTGTAAAATGTTTGATACGGCCGCACGGGAGCGGTGATATGGCCAGCTACAATCTTCACATCAACGGTAAGGCGCAAACCGTCGATTCATCGGATTCAGACAAACCCCTTCTCTATGTGCTGCGCGAACTCGGGCTCACCGCAACAAAATTCGGCTGCGGACTCGGCCAGTGCGGTGCTTGCACAGTTCTATCCGATGGCGCAGCGATACTGTCATGTCAGATGACCGTCGCGGACGCACAAGACAAACGGATCATTACACTTGAAGGCCTCGGGAACCCGGATAAACCGCATCCGCTGCAGATTGCGTTTATTAATGAGCAGGTGCCGCAATGCGGCTATTGCACGAGCGGCATGATCATGGGCGCGGCGGCGCTCTTGTCAGCAAACAAAAAACCCAGCGAGGCCGATATCCGCTTAGCACTCGACGGAAATCTCTGCCGTTGCGGCTCGTATGTACGAGTCCTGCGCGCAGTCCTGGCAGCATCGGAACAGCGAGGCTGAGATGAATGCTGCAGACAAAAATATCCGTTTCTCCCGGCGTGCGATTCTCAAAGGCGGTGCGCTCACTGTCGGGTTTGCACTGACCGGCCAACCGCAGGTCGCCATCGCACAGAGCGCCGCGCATCCTGCGCGCGTTCTTGATCCCCAAGAGGTCGACTCCTTTCTTGCCGTGAACGGCGACGGAACCGTGACGTTATTTTGCGGCAAGGTCGATCTCGGCCAAGGCCTGCGGATTGCGATCCCACAAATTGCAGCCGAAGAACTTGGGGTTGGCGTCGACAAGATCAAATTCGTGGAGGGCGATACCGCACTTACCCCGGACCAAGGCCGCACTTCTGGCTCGCGCGGCATCCAGCAGGGAGGCATGCAGATTCGGCAGGCGGCGGCGACCGCGCGCAAAGGCCTGATCGATCTGGCGACGAAACGTCTCAATGCCAAACCGGAGGATCTCATCGCCAGCGACGGCGAGGTGCGGCCGAAAGCAGGCGGCAAGGGCATCGCGTTCGCCAGTCTGCTGGGTGGGCGTCAGTTTGAGCTCAAGCTTGACCCCAAAGCACCGCTGAAGGATCCCGCGAGCTACACCATCATCGGTAAGCCGCTGCCGCGGCCAGATGTCCCTGCGAAATGTTTCGGTACTCATGTCTACATGCACGACTTCGCTGCGCCAAACATGTTGCATGCCCGCGTAATCCGCCCTGCGGCGGTCGGCGCCAAGCTGATATCGGTTGATGAAACATCGATAAAAGGCATATCGGGCGCCACGGTTGTGCGGGTGAAGGATTTGCTTGCCGTCGTCGCTGATGACGAATGGACCGCGATCCGTGCGTCTCAGGCGTTGCGTGCGCAGTGGAGTGAGGGCACCGGATTACCCTCACAAAGCGATCTGGTTTCCGCACTCCGTGGAGATCCCGGCATTGTTGACGAGACTATTGTCAATAAGGGAAGCCCGGTCCCGCAGCAGCCGGACGGCGCCAAGGCGCTCGCTGCCAGCTACTATTGGCCGATGCAAAGTCATGCATCGATTGGCCCCTCTTGCGCTGTCGCTGATGTACGTGAGGGGGCAGCAACGGTGTGGACCGCATCGCAAGGCACTCACGGAAATCAGAGGACTTTCGCAAGGTTTCTCGGACTGCCGAAGGATAAGGTGAGGCTGATCTATCTCGAGGGCTCCGGCTGCTATGGGATGAATGGCCATGAGGATGCCGCCGCCGATGCCGCCATCCTCTCGCGCGCGGTGGGACGCCCGGTGCGCGTACAATGGACGCGCGAGGACGAGCTGGGCTGGGATCCGAAAGGTCCACCGCAGCTAATCGACATTTCGGGTGTGGTCGCGCCCGACGGCCG
>Ga0126383_10000295_pt1 | contig 26320 bp, 31 predicted proteins | sample PanSoiMetPlot_35_FD_96882 | JGI IMG/M metagenome (GOLD analysis project Ga0126383, IMG submission 96882) | Tropical forest soil microbial communities from Panama - MetaG Plot_35 | ecosystem: Environmental > Terrestrial > Soil > Tropical forest > Bulk soil | place: Panama | collected 2016-02-17 | reverse complement strand
TGGCGGTAACTCAGCAGACCGCCTCCGGTCCGGGGCGGATGAGCCTAGAGTGCCTCCTCGTCTGGCTCGGTACCGCACCCGGGGCCATCGGGCACGATAAGGTGCCCGTCTTCAAATTGCGGTGCATTGGTAAACAGTTCGGCGTCCCAGGGCAGACGATCGATATCGACTTCCATGATTCGCAGATTGGGCGCGGCAGCCGCGAAATGTGCATTCATCATCGTGGCCAGGTGACCATAGAAATTATGCGGCGCGATGTTGACCTCGTGGGCCTCGGCGGCGGCTGCGATTTTCATCGCCTGCCACACCCCGTTCCAAACCGCGTCGATAATCGCGACATCCATCGACTGCTCGCTGAAATAGGGCAGGAACTCGCGTAAACCGAGCAGAGTTTCGCACGAGCTGATCGGATGAGGGCTTTGCCGGCGAATATGCGCGAGCGCCGAGGGGCTATAGCTGTCAATCTCAACCCAGAACATCTCTTGATCGGCGATCGCCCGCAGGATTTTCAGATAACCCTCGGTCTTGGCATTGAAGTTAAGATCGAGCAGCAGATCGACATCCGGGCCGGCGCCGTCGCGCATCGCTTCCAAGTGAGCGCGCAAATTGCGCAGAACATTCTTGTTGACATTCAGTTCGGGCATGAACGGCACACCGAACCCCGGCCGCCAACCGCGCGGGGCGCCGTCGTCATAAATGAAGATGTTGGTCTTCAGCGCGCTGAAACCCCGCTCGCGCACTTCGGCGCCGATCGCCTTGACGCCGTCGAGGCTGGTAATCGCGGGCTTATACAGGGTCGGGTGATTGATCCTCCAGGTCGCGCAATGCGACCAGTAGACCGGGATGCAGTCTCGAACTTTGCCGCCGAGGAGCGCATGGCACGGCACTCCGAGCGCCCTCCCCTTGGCGTCGAGCAGCGCATTCTCGATGGCGCCCAACCCCTCGGCGACCACGCCGCCGGCAGCCGGACGCGTGAAGCAATAAAGCTCGGTATATATCCTCTCGTGATCGAAAACCGGCCGCCCGACAACCCGTCCAGCGAGCCGCTCGATGACGGCGCCGACTCCGGGAGAGCCGAAGCCCTCGTCGAATTCACTCCAGCCGACGACGCCGTTGTCGGTCGTCAGTTTGAGGAAGTGATAGTTTCGCCAGCCGGCGTCGCAGCGAAGAATTTCGAGGCCTTTGACCTTCATCAGCTTTCTTCCCTATCGGTCGATCCGCAACAGAATAGCCGGCAGCGACTAGGGGCGCACGGCCGGCGTTTCGATCGGCATGCCGCGGGCCCGCTCCATCAGATAGAGTTCGAGCGCGACGGCGTGCGGAGCGCCGTAGTCGAAGGGTTCGGCGCGGACGCCGGTCATGCAGTTGCGCAATCGGTGTTCCAGTGAGCCGAGACCCTGCCATTCGAGGCGGTAGACTGGATAGCCAGTCGGGTGCGCCTGCGGGATCACGTTACCGGCGAGGCGTTTTCCCCAGTTGTCGTCGTGGCATTGGCTGCAGGACAGGTTCAGCTGGCCTTCGCGTTGCTGGAACAGCTCCTCACCTAAGGCGAGAAACGGTCGCAACTCGGGGATGGTGGAGACCCCGATCGGCATGCCGTGCGATTGACGGCCGACGAATGCGGTCAATGCGAGAAGATCTTCGCTCTCCCAAGCGAGCGGCTCTGCCCGCTGATGCTGGGTGCGGCAATGGTTGATCCGCTGCTCGAGATCGAGAGGGCGCCCCAGCGTCGGTTCGAATGCCGGGTAGCGGGCCGCGACACCCTTCATGCTCTCTCGCCCATCACCGTGACAATCGGCGCAAGATCGGCCGTCGGCTCCGGCCGGCTTGGCCCACAGGCTCTTGCCTTGCGATACCCACAGCATACCGGGGTTAGCGGTCTCGTCGTCCTGCATCGCGCGGATTTCAGGGCTGGCGAAATCATAGCCCGAGCGCCCCGCCCCCGGTCCAGTTTCGGCTCCGACCGCCGTGACGGCGGCCAATCCGAAGCACGCCGCGAGCAAAACCCTCATTCGACGGTGATTTGACGGATCTCGGTCTGCATCTGACCATCGTCGTCGGTCCAGCTGAATACCAGTTCGCCGCTCTCCATCGCGACAGTCGAAAACGCGATGAACGGGTTGGCGGAGATCGCCGGGAACAGTTCCGCGCGGAACACCTCGTCGCCATTATAGGCGCAGGTAAAGCGGCTGATGATCTCGCGGGGGATTTTTGCGCCCTTACCGTCGAGGCGGTAACCCGTCTCCATCGGGTGCTGGATCAAAGTCTTGATCTCGATGATGTCGCCCCGCTTTGCGCGCTGCGGGAAGTTGATCAATACCCGCGGCATCGGCCCCTCATTGCTCCGTGCAGGCTGCCAGGGTTACGATGACGTCGGCGCCGTCCGACCAGAAGCTGCCGTCGGAGAGCCGGGCGATTGCGACGACCCGCTGCGTGTCGGCGAGGCGGATTCGGGTCGCTACACGTGCCTTGCCGGCTCGCGGGCCGAGGTGGAAGGCCGCGACGTAAGGCTGCGGATTCTTCTGGTTGAAGATGTGGATGCTCTCGACGTGGTCGGCCTCGGTCATCGGGCTCTCGACCGACACAGTCAGCGGCACGGTGTTGCCGTTCTCGACGATCGAGGGCAATTCGAGCTTGACCTTGCCGGGTGTCACCGTTGTCTCGCCGATCAGCTCGCGGATCGCCTCCGCCATCGCGGCCTCCGTCGCGCCGGCCGCGGAGGCGAACAAGGCAAGCCCCATCCCGCCGGCCGTCGAAAGGATCAGACGACGCGTCGGCCATGAAATGCCCTCTCCGCCCGAGGGGGCGGAGAGAGAGAATCGGCAGGGCATGTGGCGCATCGTGCTGGAGCACCTCCATCAGTCACGCAAAGTCCGCAGGAACGCTACCACATCCTCGATCTGCTCGGCGCTGAGGATCGGCTTGCCGAGCCAAGCATGACCCACCCGGGTGAGCCCCTCGACCCGGTAATATGCGGGCATGATCGTGTCGGGGTTGAGGCGGGTCGGGTCCACGAGCCGCAGTCTCAGCTCACCCTCGGACCAACGCGCACCGGCTCCGGCCAGATCCGGCGCAAGCGTCCCCTGGAATTTTTCCTTCGGAAATGGACCCCTGTGACACAACAGGCAGGCGCCGAGCCGGCGGTCCACGAGAACAGCGCGGCCGCGGACCGGATCGCCGGCGGCTCCGGTCAGCGAGGCGGGGATCGAATTGCTGACGATCGTGTAAAAGCGCAGCGCCGGTTGGGCGACGGCGCCAGTCGCGGCCAACAGCGCCGCGAAACCCGCGACCGCCGCATCAGCCGAAAGTCTCTGCCGTGATCGTGCGGAACCAGGCTTCTGCATAACTCGCCTCGAGAGCGCGAAAATCAGCCGGCGCATCGATCGGGCTAACCCCGCCCGCCCCCTCGACATCGGCCAGCTGCCCGCTTGCCGGCTGGTAGACCCCGGCGATCGAGATCCCGTAATCGGGCGCCACGAGGCTGTAGCAGGTGTTGATCAGCTTTGGCGGCGACGGCGTCTCGCCATGCAAAAGATCGGCGACGGCCAGGGCGCATACCTTGGCCTGGGCGTTGGCGGCGAAGGCGGATTTCGGCATCGCGCCGGCAATCGCCGCATCGCCGATGACATGAACATTCGGCTGCAGGCGCGATTCGAAGGTTACCGGGTCGATCGGGCACCAGCCGGTCGCATCGGCGACCCCGGCGAGTTGCGCGATCGCGGCCGCCCGCTGCGGCGAAATGACGTTGGCGACGTCAGCCTTGTAACTGGCAAAATCGGTCGTGAGTGTGCGCGTCTTCGCGTCGACCGAGACGACCTTCCCGCCATTCGATAGGGACACCCAGTCGATGAGCTCGGGATAAAGCTTTCGCCAGGCGTCTTGGAACAGCCGCTGCTTTGAAAACGTGTCTTTGGCGTCGAGCAGGATCAGCTTCGAGCGCGGCTTTGCCCTCTTGAGGTAGTACGCGATCAAACTCGCCCGCTCGTAGGGGCCAGGGGGACAACGAAACGGGTTGGCCGGGGCCGAGATCACGACGGTCCCGCCATCGGCCATCGCTTCGAGTTGGCGCCGCAACAGCAACGTCTGATCGCCTGCGATCCAGGCGTGCGGCATCGCCGTGGCCGCGGCCTCGTCATAGCCGGGCAACGCGTCCCACCGGATCGCTATTCCCGGTGCCAGCACAAGTCGGTCATAATTGAGAGAGGATCCGCCGCGGAGCGACACGCGGCGTGCTCGCGGGTCGAGCGCCGTCGCTTCATCCTGAGCAACCGAAACGCCTTCGGCGCGGATCGGCTCATAACCGAAACGCTGCGCCGAGATATCGCGCAGGCCGGCGACCACCGAGTTGCTGAACGGGCAGGCCGTGAAGGTTGGGTTGGGCTCGACGAGCGTCACCTCGAATTTGGGATCGGCGCGACGCAGCGCTCGCGCGCAACTGGCGCCGCCAAACCCGCCCCCTATTACGACGACGCGAGGCTTTCCCTGGGCTAAGGATGGTTTCGGCGGCAGCGCGACAGCCGCGGCCCCACCGGTCAGAAAGTCTCGCCGCGTCGTCCTTATCACGGCTCGGCTCTCAATTCTGCCGCGCCACCCAGGCGGCGATCGCTCGGATCTCGTCTTCGGAGAACCCCTTCGCTATTCGCCCCATCACTGTCGCGGGACGCTCGCCGGAGCGGAACGCCAACATTGCTGCAACGATTGCCGCCGACTCTTGGCCGCGCAGCGGCGGCACCTTGGTCTCTGCCGAGGTGCTCGGCGGGTGACACCCCGAGCATGACGACGCGCCGGGCGGCGGCTCCGCCGCGGCGGCGGTCGCAATCGCCATAGCTATAAAGAACGGCACCACCATCACCCACCTCGCTGTGCTCGGCACCCTCTCCCGCAGTGCGGGAGAAAGGCCACAACGCCGTGAATGCAATGCCCCTCTCGTGCCCTCCTCCCACTCCCCCCCTGCAAGCGGGGGAGCGTTAGGGTGGGGGCGCGCTGGATGAGGGGCGGGGCTCACGCCCGCTTCAGATCCTGGTCCTTCACCGGCAACGAGCGGATGCGTTTTCCGGTAGCCGCGAAGATCGCATTGCACAATGCCGGGGCGAGCGGCGGCACCCCTGGCTCGCCGCCGCCGCCCCAGAAGCCGCCGCTCGGCACCAGAACGGTCTCGACGACCGGCATATCGGCCAGGCGTAGCATCTCGTAATCATCGAAATTGCCCTGCTGCACACGTCCGTTGTCGATCGTGATTGCGCCGTAGAGCGCGGCGGTCAGTCCATAGACAATCGCGCTTTCGGCCTGCGCCCGCAGGATTTCGGGATTGACGACATGACCGGTGTCGAGCGCTGCGACGACACGATGGACGCGCACCGCCCCCTTGTTGTCGACCGACGCCTCGGCGACCTGGGCGCACAGGCTGCCGTAAGCCTCGACGAGAGCGATGCCGCGCGAGACGCCTTGCGGGGGCGGCTGGTCCCAGCCGGCCTTTTGCGCCGCGGCGTCGAGCACCGCGAGCCGCACCGGGTCCTTGCTCAACAATCTGCGGCGATACTGGTACGGATCCTGCCCGGCGGCGTGCGCCATCTCGTCGATGAAGGATTCGCGGAAGAAGCCATTCTGCGAATGGTTGACCGAGCGCCAGAAGCCGACTGGCACGTGGGTCGTGCGCATTGCGTAGGCGACCTCGTAGTTGGGGACGTCGTAAGCCATCTCCTCGGTGAAACCGTTGGCGAACGACTGGTCGACGCCGTTGCTCAGCCGCTGCGGGAACAGATTGGCGAAGATCGACGGGCCGGTGACCCGCACTCGCCAGGCCACCGGCATCCCTGCGCCGTCCAGACCGGCGGCAAATTTCGCCATCGCCGCCGGGCGGTAGAAGTCATGGCGAATGTCCTCTTCGCGCGTCCATAGGAGCTTGACCGGCTGCCCAGCTGCCTTGGCGACGAGCACAGCTTGGTGGACAAAGTCCTGCACCGCGCCGCGCCGGCCGAAGCCGCCGCCGAGCATCGTCTTGTGCACGACGACCTTCTCGGGCGGCACCTCGGCCGCCGCCGCAGCCGCAGCCAGCGCCGCCTCGCCGCTTTGGGTCGCCACCCAGATCTCGACCTTGTCAGGTGTGACGTGAGCCGTGCAGTTCTGCGGCTCCATTGTCGCATGACTGAGGAACGGCGCCCCGTATTCCGCCTCGATCCGCTTTGCGGCGGTGGCGAACGCTGCATCGAAATCGCCACTCTTGCGGACTATCGCTGCTTCCGGTGCTGTGAGTCCGCCGCGCAGGAACTCTGCAATGCTGCCGCTCGACACCTTGCCGTTGTGCCCCTCGTCCCAAGTTACCGGCAGCGCGTCGACCGCCGTCTTTGCCTGCCACCAGCTCTCAGCCACGACCGCGACCGCATTCGGCAGCTGCACGACCCGGCGGATGCCCTTGATCCCGCGAATCTTCGACTCGTCGTACGATTTGGGCGTGCCCCCGAATACCGGGGACTGGACGATCGCGGCATAAAGCATGTCAGGCACTCGGACATCGATCCCGTAGATCGGTTTTCCGGTCACCTTGTCGGCGGTGTCGAGTCGCTTCTGCGGCGTTCCGATCAAGGTCCAGTTCTTCGGATCCTTCAGCTTTATTTCGGCCGGAGGCGGCATTTTCGCGGCGGTCTCCGCGACCTCGCCATAGCGCAAGGTGCGGTTGCTCGGCTTATGCGTGATGACACCGTTTTCCGCCTGACACTCGGCCGCCGCAACCCCCCATTGCGCCGCCGCGGCGGCAATCAGCATTTCGCGCGCCGCGGCGCCGGCTTTGCGGAGATATTCTTGAGAGGTCCGCACCGACCGGCTGCCGCCGGTCGACATTTCGCCCCACGCGCGTTTGCGCCGCAGGTTTTCCTCGGGTGACGGGAATTCGGGGCGCACCTTGCTCCAGTCGCATTGGAGCTCCTCGGCGACCAGCATCGGCAGCGAGGTGGTAATGCCCTGTCCCATTTCGGAGCGGGCGACGCGGATGATCACCGCATCATCGGGCTGAATCACCACCCAGGCATTGACCTCGACAGGACCTGCCGCGGCCGCGGCCTGGCCGATATCGGTGGGGAGGTGAAAGCCGAGCGCCAGCCCTCCGCCCGCGGCGGCTGCGGTCGTCAGGAAAAAGCGGCGGCTGATCTGCGGCATGTGCGTCATGGCGGTTCCCCTTCGCGTCACGCCTGCGCGGCGGTGTGGATCGCCGCGCGGATGCGGGCATAGGTGCCGCAGCGGCAGATGTTGGTGATCGCCGCGTCGATGTCGGCGTCGGTAGGTTGCGGCTTGTCTGCGAGGAGCGCCGCTACCGCCATGATCATGCCGCTCTGGCAGTAGCCGCATTGCGGCACATCATGGGCGATCCAGGCCCTCTGCACGGGATGCAGGACGCCATTTGCCGAGAGCCCCTCGATCGTCGTGATCTGGGTTCCCTCAACGGTGCTGACAGACACCGAGCAGGAACGGGTCGCGACCCCGTCGATATGGACCGTACATGCGCCACACTGGGCGATGCCGCACCCGAATTTGGTGCCAGCCAGGCCCAAAGTGTCGCGCAAGACCCATAGCAACGGCGTGTCAGGGTCGACGTCGACCTCTCGCGTCTGTCCGTTAATCGTGAGACGGGGCATCAGCGTACTCCTCGATCGGCTCGCGGCACCTCGCCGGGAGAATGTTGTTGCCGGTAATTATAGGCGGCGAGCGTCATCCATCCCAATCACCCTTTTGTGCGGTCCTGAAACCGACCGCCGGCACCGGGAAGTTGATGATCGTTTTCTGCTCGCGTACAAACCGAACCGTGATGATCGCCTTGTCTCATTTTCGCCCGTCGGTCCCGCTCGCCTGGCGTATCTTAACCTATGACAAGAGACGAAGCGGGCTCGCACTGGTCGGAATTTTCATGGCCATCCTCCTCGTCTTTGTCGAGCTCGGCTTTTTCTATGCTGTACCGCGCGGCGGCCTGCTGCTCTACGACAATATGAGGTTCGACCTGCTGCTCGCCTCGGATGAATACGAGTACCAGGCTCAGCCGGGGACGTTTCCGCTCGGTCGCCTCGATGCGATCCGCAGCTCACCCGATGTACAGCAGGTTACGCCGATCTATTTCGGCTTTGCCAAATGGAAGAGTGGCGAAGATGGGATGTGGCCGGATGTTTTCGTGATCGGCTTCGACCCCGCCAGCCACGTTTTTTTCCCCGACAGCATCAACCGACAGACCGGCGTGTTCGAGCGGGTCGGCACCGCACTAGTCGACAGCGCCACCCGTCCGATGTTTGGGCCGCTCGACACGGGCCGCATTGTCGAGATCGGCGACCGCAAGATCACGATCGGCGGGCAATACGAATTGGGCACGGGGTTCATGGGCCTCGGCGTCGTTCTGGCGAGCGCCGCCGATTTCGCTCGGCTGTTTCCGCAGCGGGGCCTGAATATCGTAAATCTCGGCGCGATTCAGCTAAAGCCCGGGGTGGACCCCGAGCGCGCCGCGGAGGATTTGCGCAAGACCGTCGGCTCCGGTCTTCAGATCTTCACGCACAAGGCGCTCGAAGCACATGAAACGGCGTACTGGACGACCCGGACCTCAGTCGGGATCATCTTCGGGTCGGGGCTACTGATCTCCTTTGTGGTCGGGATCATGATCGTTTACCAGATCGTTTCGACCCAGGTCAGCCGGCAGCTGCCACAATTCGCAACGCTCAAGGCGATCGGCTACGCCGACCGGTCGTTGGCCGGCACGGTCAGCGCGATGTCGCTGCTGATCGTCATTGTCGGATTCGTTCCGGCCCTGGCCGCTGCCCTGGCGCTCTATTCGGTCATCCGCCAGGAGACGTTGTTGCCGGTGGAGATGAGCGAAATGCGTCTCCTCTTTGTGTTTGCTGCGGCAGTGGCAATGGCCTTGATTTCGGCGCTGCTCTCGATCGGCGGTTTGCGCCGCGCCGCGCCGGCCGACGTGTTCTGAGGGGCGCGTTCTGTCTGCTGTCCCCACCTCTTTGCAGGACCCGCCGGCGCGGCTCGGCGGAATTGCGGGACTCGGCTCGGTTCCGCTCGCGTGGCGAAACCTCGTCTCTAACAAGTCACGGCTCCTGCGCTCGGCCGCCGGCATTGGGTTCGCGGTCCTGCTCATGCTGATGCAGCTCGGTTTCGAACAGGCCTTTTTCGACAGCGCGTTGGTGGTTATCCGGGGCCTCGACGGCGACATTGTGCTACAGAGCGCCCACAAATATCAGTTCGCTACACGCGACCCTTTCCCCCGAGCCGATCTCGACAAGGCGCGCGAGGTTCCTGGCGTCGCGAGCGCAAGGCCACTCTATGCCGACTGGTTCAACTTTTTCTGGAAGAACCCGATCGACGGTAAAGTCTTTCTGGTGCGCGGTTTCGGTTTCGATCCCGATGCGCCGGTGTTTTCGTTCGACGATGTGAACGCCAAGCGCGGCAAATTGGAGGAGCCCAATACCGTGCTCGTCGACCGGCGCGCCCGCCGCTTTCTTGGCATGGACAGCGGCGCGACCGAGGCCGAAGTTAACGGCACGAAGGTCAAAATAGTCGGCCGCTTTGCGCTTGGACCCGATTTTCAGAGCGACGGCACGGTCATCATGAGCGCGCCCACCTTCGCGAGCCTGCTGCGCGGCCCCGCCGGTGATCCCGCCGCGGTTGATCTCGGGGTCGTCAAGGTCCGCGCCGGCGATGATCCGGCCGCAGTCCTGCGGTCATTGAGAAAAGCATTGCCCGCCACAGTCACGGTATTCACGAAGCAGGAGCTGATCGAATTCGAGCGCAAATTTCAGGCGGCGGTGTCCTCGGCAGGACCGATTTTCGCAATGGGCACGATCGTAGGCTTTGTCGTTGGGATGCTGATCTCGTATCAAGTCACCTACACCGATCTTTCAGACCAGCTGCCGCAGTACGCGACATTGAAAGCAATGGGATATCGAACCGGCTATCTGCTGCGCGTGGTGTTCGAGCAGGCGGCGTTCAATGCGTTGGCGGGGTGGGTCCCCGCGCTGCTGCTGAGCCTCCTGCTCTACTACGTGATTGGTCGACTCGCGCTGCTGCCGCTGCATATGACCGCCCGGGTGATGCTCGTCAGCCTCGGCCTGACTTTGGGCATGTGTCTGATCTCGGCGGCGATTGCGGTAGGGCGCGTCATTACGGCCGACCCGGCGGAGGTGTTTTGATGTGCGCCGCGCTAGTCGCCGAACCCATGGTTGCGCCGCCCGTCACGCCGCCGTCCGCTACGGTACCAGTCGTCCGCGTCGTCGGGCTGAACCATTATTACGGTGAGGGCGAAGCGCGCAATCAGGTCCTGTTCGGCAACGCTATTGAGATTCCCGCGGGTCAGCTCGTCGTGATGACCGGTCCGTCGGGGGCAGGGAAGACCACCCTGTTGACCTTGATCGGGGCGCTGCGATCGGCTCACGAAGGCAGAATCGACGTGCTCGGCCGCGATTTGTCGCATCTCGGCGGCGGTGAGCTGGTCAATGTGCGGCGCGACATCGGTTTCATTTTCCAGATGCACAATCTGTTCGATGCGCTTTCCGCCTACGAGAACGTCAAGATGGCGGCGCAGCTCGGCGATGCTCCGACCCGCGAGATCAGGCTACGTTGTACCGGGATCCTGGAACGTCTGGGGCTCGGCCACCGCATCGATCACAAGCCGAGGTTTCTCTCGGGCGGCGAGCGCCAGCGTGTCGCAATCGGTCGCGCTCTCGTCAACCAGCCTAGGCTGATTCTCGCCGACGAGCCCACCGCGGCGCTCGACAAGGATTCGACAATGAACGTCATCGGTCTGCTCAAGCAGACCACGATCGAGTACGGGGCGGCGGTAATGATGGTGACGCACGACCACCGGATCATCGATTCGGCCGATCGCCTCGTCCACATGGTGGACGGCAGAATCATGTCCGACGTGGTGTTGCACGATGCGCTGCGCATCTGCGAATTCCTGCGCCCGATCGAAATCTTCAAGACGCTGACGCCGCGACAGCTGACCGACGTCGCCGAACACATGAAGAAGCGCCACTACGCCACCGGGGAGACGATCATCAGAGAGGGGGAGCCGGGAGAGGAGTTCTTTCTTGTGTCGGATGGCCAAGTCGAGGTCATGCGGGCAGATCACGAAGTGGCGCGGTTGGGGCCGGGGGATTTCTTCGGCGAGGTTGCGCTGATAAGCGGCGAGCCGCGCAACGCCACGATCGTCGCCGAGGGCGAGGTCGACGCTTATGTGCTCGGCAAGACGGATTTCCAGACCGCGCTCGCCACCAGCCAGAGCTTCCGCGACCAGCTCTACCGCGTCTACTTCATGCGCCATTGACGGAGGAAGTCGCATGCCCCTTTCGATCCACGCGCTCCGTCCCGGTTTCGTAGGAGAGGCTTCCGGGATCGATTGCCGCAAGCCGTTGAGTGCGCAGGCGATCGACGCGGTCGAGGCCGGCATGAACGAGCATGCCGTGCTGGTCTTCCGCGACCAGCGTCTCACCGATGACGAGCAGATCGCATTCACCCGCCATTTCGGGGAACTGGAAAGCTACAATACGCCGGGGCACGTGCGAAGACGCCAGGACCAGCGGCTCGGTCCCGGGATCGCGGATTTCTCCAACCTCGACAAACACGGCAATATCATGTCCGGCGAGGATCGGGTGTGGTTTTTCAAGCTCGGCGACCGCCTGTGGCATTCGGACAGCTCCTTCCGCCCGATCCCGGCGAAATACTCGCTGCTGTCCGCGCGGGTTCTACCGTCATGGGGCGCCAATACCGAATTCGCCGATATGCGCGCCGCCTACGACGCTCTGGATGAGCGCACAACAGCCGAGGTCGAGGATCTGATCTGCGAGCACTCGCTGATCTATTCGCGCGAAGCGATCGGATTCACCGATTTGACCGCTGAGGAGATCACGGCCTTCCAGCCGGTACGGCAGCGCCTCGTCCGCACCCACCCCGCGACCGGCCGGAAATCGCTCTTCCTATCGTCGCATGCCGGCACGATCGTCGGCTGGACGATCGCCGAAGCGCGGATGTTCCTGCGCGACTTGACCGAGCACGCCACCCAGCGCGAGTTCGTCTATTCCCACGCGTGGCGGCCCGATGACCTCGTCATGTGGGACAACCGCGCGACAATGCACCGTGCCCGCCGCTTCGATCGCACCGAAATCCGTGACGTGCGCCGCACAACCCTGGCCGGCGACGCACCGACGATCAGCTAGTGCAGCGGCCCAAACCGATAATGCAGAAGACGGCAATATGGGCCGGCCATTGCTAGAAAATGTCTTTTATCATATTGATAAAAAAGGGTGCTGTTATGATATCGTTGGCCGAGATGCGGATGTCACAAATGTCCTGTGTGTGAGCGGTTTCCGGCGGTGGCTCCTTCGTGATGGCTTTGGACCTCAAAACAGCGAAAAACAGCGAAGGAACAGCGAACATTTTTGCTGTTCTTTTGCTCGTGGAATCGTCGGCGCCCCAGGATTTCTGCGGAATACAGGGGGCTTCGATGGCTGATAATTTGTGGCAAAACAGCAAAAATAGCGAAAGTACCTTGCATTATCGACATCGCCCGCCATGCATCTGAACACTCGTAGGCTGGCCGCGAAATAAGGCCGCGGTATGGTTGTTCGGTTCCTGTGCCCGAGGTGAGCCGCGCCGGCATAGCGATATCGATATCGCTATACTCCCGCGGGATGAGCTCCCGTTGGGCTTCTTTGCCGAACTCGACGCCGACATCGAGGAGAGCATGGTCCCCTACGATGTCGACTTGGTCGACACGCGGCACGCCGACCCGGGGCTGATCACTGAGGTTGAGTGCCAAGGTGTGAAATGGCGGGATTAGAAAGGAGGCCTGCCGAGGCGGAGGCGGCGCTCGGCACATTGGACCACGTGGCGCACAAAACCGAACGGTCTCTGGTCGAGCGTGATGGCGCGATCCTGCGACTGATCTATACTTTCGATGCGGTGTGGAAGGCCTGCCAGCAGCTGCTTGCGGAACGCAAGAACATCGATGTCGCTTCCCCAAATGCGACGATCCGTGCTGCACGGCGGCTTGGCTGGCCACCGGACGACGAGGCGAAGACCGCCATGAGCATCGGCCGCGACCGCAACCTTGCGGTCCACATGTATCGCGGCGAAGTCGGTGCGGAGATTGCGCGGCGCATCAACGCTCACGCGGAACTATTGCGCGCTGGCTCGAAGAGTTGCGAAATCGTGCCGCTGCGGACTGAAGCGACGCGGCGGGTCTCGGCGCAGGCGAGGCGAGTCTTGCCCTGGCATCGGCGACAGCTGATATAGTGACAGGGGAGGCCGGCGACGGACAGGTCCCTCGCCAACCCGGTCAGGTCCGGAAGGAAGCAGCCGTAACGAGTCCCGGCCTGGGTCGTTCGTCCGGTCTCCCTTGTCTCGAACGGTTTTTCGCGAATGAGCGATTCGGCGACGGCTTATCGCGTCCTCGCCCGCAAGTATCGGCCTTCGACCTTCGCCGAGCTGATCGGGCAGGAGGCGATGGTGCGCACCTTGTCGAACGCAATCGCGACGGGGCGGATCGCCCACGCCTTCATCCTGACCGGCGTGCGCGGGGTCGGCAAGACGACAACGGCCCGCATTCTGGCGCGTGCCCTCAATTGCGTCGGACCCGACGGCTCGGGCGGTTCGACGGCAGAGCCTTGCGGCCGGTGCGCGCAATGCTTCGCGATCGCGGAGGACCGCCACGTCGATGTAATGGAGATGGACGCCGCGTCGCGCACCGGCGTCGACGACATCCGCGATTTGACCGAGGGCGTGCGCTATCGGCCGGTCTCCGGGCGCTACAAAGTCTACATCATCGACGAAGTTCATATGCTCTCGAAAAACGCCTTCAACGCGCTGTTGAAGACGCTCGAAGAGCCGCCACCCGACGTCAAATTCGTGTTCGCGACGACCGAGGTCCACAAGGTCCCGGTCACGGTCCTGTCGCGCTGTCAGCGTTTCTCGCTGCGGCGGGTCCCTGTCGAGCGGCTGATCCCGCACTACCGGCGGATCGCCGAAGCTGAGGGGGTCGAGGTCGAGCCGGCAGCGCTGGCGCTGATCGCCCGCGCCGCCGACGGCTCGGTGCGCGACGGGCTGTCGCTGCTCGATCAGGCGATCGCGCTCTCGGGCGGTCGGGTCGCGGAAGCCGCAGTGCGCGACATGCTCGGGGTCGCCGACCGCGGCCTCGTTTTCGATTTGCTGGAGAGCGTATTGCGGGGCGATGCGCCCGCCGCGCTCGCGCAGATGGGTCAGCTTTATCAGGGCGGGGCGGATCCGCTGATGGTCTTGCAGGATCTGCTGGACCTCAGCCATTTCATAACTCGGCTGAAGCTCGCACCGGAGGCTGGCACCGGCGATCCGATCGGCGAAGGCGACCGCGCGCGGGCACTGCCGCTAGCCGAGAAGCTGGCCATACCAGTCCTCGCCCGCGCCTGGCAGATGTTGCTGAAGGGCCTCGAGGAGGTGCAGATCGCGCCCTCGCCGATCCAAGCCGCCGAGATGGTTCTCGTGCGTCTAGCCTATGTCGCCGATCTGCCGGCACCGGCCGATCTGGTCCGTACGATGGCGGCGGCGGGGACCGCAGGAAGCTCCTCCGGAAGCATCCCAGGAAGCAGGGGCAATGCCGCGGCTGTCGCGTCGCACGCATCCGTGGTGCAGGCGTCGGAGAGCGCGCCGTCGCGGCCCACCGCCGGGAACGCCTTGCGGGCCCTTGCCGAGCTTCCCGCTCCTCGCAGTGAATACGCGCACGAGCCGATGCCTCAGAGTTTTGCCGAGGTCGTCGCGCTGTTCGACGAAAGGCGCGAGGCGCTTCTCCGCTCACACCTGTGGTCGGACGTCCACCTGGTGCAGTTCGAGCCGGGGCGGATCGAGCTTCGTCCGGCCTCGGGTGCACCGCTCGACCTCGCCAACCGTCTCGGCCAGGCGTTGAGCGAATGGACCGGGAACCGATGGCTAGTTGCCGTTTCCGAAGCCGAAGGCGAGCCGACCCTACGTGAGCAGGAGGAACGCCGCCAGCGGGATCTCCGGAACGAGGTCACGAGCCACCCGTTGGTTCAAGCAGTGCTCGAAACATTTCCGGGGGCGACAATCGCCGCCATCCGGGAACGGTTTGCGGCGGTCGAGCCCGATGGGGATCAGGCGCCTTCGGAAGACGCCGGGGAAGAGGCCGATACAGGAGAGGACGGAGCATGAAGAACATCGGGCAGCTGATGAAGCAGGCTCAGGAGATGCAGGCCAAGATGGCCGAGGTGCAGGCCCAGCTCGAGGCCGTCGAGATGACCGGTGCCGCCGGTGGCGGAATGGTTCAGCTGACCTTGAACGGTAAGGGCGATCTAAAAAAGGTAAAGATCGACAGGAGCCTGCTCGATCCTGAAGAAGGCGACGTACTGGAAGACCTCATCATAGCTGCCTTCAGCGATGCCCGGAGTAAAGTCTCTGCCCATGCCGAGCAGGAAATGCAGAAGCTGACCGGCGGCCTGCAATTGCCGGGGGGCATGAAGCTCCCGTTCTAGCGCTGTTGCCGCCCTCGCTCTTTCTGTGACCCGCGCAGGCGATGTCCGAACTCGACACCTTGATCCAGCTGCTGGCCAAGCTGCCTGGGCTCGGCCCGCGCTCGGCACGGCGCGCCGCCCTGCATTTGATCAAGCGACGCGAGAGCCTGCTCGAGCCGCTTGCGGCGGCGCTGGCCAGGGCGGCGGAAGCGATCCGCCCCTGTCCGATCTGCGGCAACCTCGATACTCTCGAACCCTGTGCAATCTGCCGCGACCCAGAGAGGGAACCGACGACGATCTGCGTCGTCGAGGATCTCGCGGATCTCTGGGCGCTCGAAAGAACCGGCGCTTTTCGCGGACGTTATCACGTGTTGGGCGGGACTTTGTCGGCGCTCGACGGCATCGGCCCGGACGATCTGAACATCGATCGGCTGCTTGCCCGACTCAGACCGGGTCAGGAATTGATCCTCGCGCTGAACGCGACTGTCGAAGGCCAGACCACGGCTCATTATCTCACGGACCGCATAGCCGGGAGAGATGTCAGGATCACTCGGCTCGCCCAAGGGGTGCCGATCGGCGGCGAACTCGATTATCTCGACGACGGAACCCTGACCGCCGCCCTCAAGGCTCGCCGAGCCGTATCAGGAAGCTAAAACCAGCCGTCTCTATTTCTTTGCGCCGGTCGCGTTACCTGCGGATCGGCGCGCAGACTGACGTCCGGTGCCACGGCCGAGCCCAATTTTCTTGGCGAATTCCGAGCGCTGCTCGGCATAGTTTGGCGCCACCATCGGGTAATCTGCCGGCAAGCCCCATTTGGCGCGGTATTCATCGGGCGTCATATTGTAGGTCGACCGCAGATGCCGCTTCAGCATCTTGAGCTTTTTGCCGTCTTCGAGGCACACCAAGAAATCGGGAGTAACCGATTTGCGTACCGGCACAGCCGGTTTCAACGGCTCCGGCGGGGGCTCCGCCGATTGGCCCTCGAGCGATCTGAGAGAGCTGTAAACGGCATTGATGACTTCGGCCAACTGAGCCGTCGGCAACGTATTGTTGCTCACATACGCTGCGACGACATCGGCGGTCATCCGCAGCAACTCTTCCCCTGCCGTCTTCGGCACCGCCGTTTCTGTCATGTTGCGCCCCGGAAAGTCCAACAATTCGCACTAGCTCACATAATTGATGCACGAAATTCTTGTGTCAACCGAAACGTTAGCCGCAGAACAGTATTCGGCATTTGTTACAGCCGTCGAACGACTTGGCAGCACCAGAGCGTCGTATGACGCGGCTTTACACGACGGCAAATTCTTCAAGAGATGGTTCTGGTGAATAAGATGGCGGTATTGGGTGCTTTGTCTGTTAAGCCTGCGCGATCCAGGTTGCGTACCACGACCGCGAATTATGGTGTGCGGCTGGCATTATCATGCGAGATATGGTAGATTGCAGCTGGCAAGACGCTCGGTGCCGGATCGGCGCCCGGGAAGTTACGCTCGATCCGAAAGCCGGCCCTCGTGAAGCGGTCCGGACCGCCGGCTCGCCGTTTCCGTCGACAAGTGGCATTAATGCTTTCAGCCGATACCTCTGTTCATGCAGCCGTCACCGATGATTTCTTTTCCGCCCCATTGCACGAGGCGGATCCGGAGATCGCGGCGGCGATTGACCGGGAATGGGAGCGCCAGCAGTTCCAGATCGAACTGATCGCCAGCGAGAACATCGTCTCGCGCGCGGTGCTGGAAGCGCAAGGTTCGATACTCACGAACAAATACGCGGAAGGCTATCCGGGGCGCCGATATTATGGCGGGTGCGAATTCGTCGACGTTGCCGAGACACTCGCGATCGAGCGCGCAAAGCGGCTTTTTGGATGCGGCTTTGCCAATGTGCAGCCGCATTCCGGCGCGCAGGCCAATCAGGCGGTATTCGTTGCTCTGCTCCAACCCGGGGACAGTATCCTCGGAATGGCGCTTGCCGCGGGCGGCCACCTTACGCATGGAGCGCGCCCGAATTTGTCGGGCAAGTGGTTCAATGCGCTGGCCTATGGTGTCCGCCGGGATGATGGACGCATCGATTTCGAAGAGGTCGAGTCGCTCGCCCGGCAACATCACCCGAAACTGATCATCGCCGGCGGCAGCGCCTATTCGCGGATCATCGACTTCGCTCGGTTTCGCGCCATAGCCGACGCGGTCGGCGCTCATCTGATGGTGGACATGGCGCATTTCGCGGGGCTCATTGCGGGCGGCGTCTACCCGAGCCCATTGCCGCATGCTCATGTCGTCACGACCACGACACACAAGACATTGCGCGGGCCCCGGGGAGGGCTGATCCTCACCGATGACGAAGAAATCGGGAGGCGGATCAACTCGGCCGTTTTTCCGGCGCTGCAGGGCGGGCCGCTGATGCATGTGATTGCGGCTAAGGCGGTTGCCCTTCGCGAGGCCTTGCAGCCGAGCTTCAAGTCTTACGCCAAATCGGTCGTCGAGAATGCCAGAGTACTCGCGGCGACGTTGCTTGAAGGCGGGCTCGAGATCGTTTCGGGCGGGACCGATTCACATCTCATGCTGGTCGATCTGCGGCCGTTGGGCCTGACCGGTCGCGACGCCGAGATGAGCCTCGAGCGTGCCGGTATGACCTGCAACAAAAACGGCATCCCATTCGATCCGCAAAAGCCGACGGTGACCTCCGGCATCCGTCTCGGCTCCCCCGCGGCAACGACCCGCGGTTTCGGTCAAGAGGAGTTCCGCATGCTCGGGGGCAACATTGTCGAGGTATTGCGCGCCCTGGCGCGACGGCCAGCCGACAACAGAGCAATCGAGGCCCATGTGCGAGAGAATGTCCGCAATCTCTGCGCTCGCTTCCCGATCTACGGCGGACAGAGCAAGACTAACAACCCAGCCAACTAGAACGGGGGAGGAAGAGATGCGCTGTCCGTTCTGCGGAGCCGACGACACCCAGGTCAAGGATTCGCGACCGACCGACGATCGCGGCGCGATTCGGCGGCGACGCTTCTGTCCGAACTGTGCGGCGCGCTTCACGACCTTCGAACGCGTTCAGTTGCGTGAATTGACCGTTATCAAAAAACACGGACAGCGCGAGCCCTTCGACCGCGACAAGCTCGCTCGCTCGATCTACATCGCGTTGCGAAAGCGGCCGGTCGAACCGGAGCGGGTCGAGCGCATCATAAACTCACTGGTGCGTCAGCTGGAGAGTTCGGGCGAAACGGATATACCGAGCGATATGATCGGGGGTCTCGTCATGGAGGCGCTGGCGAGCCTCGACCAGGTCGCCTACATCCGGTTCGCTTCGGTGTACCGTAACTTCCGCGAGGCGAAGGATTTTGGCGATTTTGTCGGGCGGATCGCCGCGGATGGCAACTGAGCCAACGGCAGTACCGACCGCGTCACCGAGCAATCGCCCCGCCGATCTGCGTTTCATGCGTGCGGCGCTGGCGCTCGCACGGCGCGGGCTCGGCTCGGTTTGGCCAAACCCCGCTGTCGGCTGCGTCATCGCCAATCAGGGACGCGTCGTGGGTCGCGGGTGGACGCAGCCGGGTGGTCGGCCGCACGGCGAGACGGAGGCTCTCGCCCGCGCGGGCGAAGCCGCTCGGGGCGCCACCGCCTATGTCAGTCTCGAACCTTGCTGCCATTGGGGCCGCACGCCACCTTGCACGGATGCGCTGATCGCCTGCGGGATCAGTCGGGTGGTCATCGCGCTGGAGGATCCTGATCGGCGCGTCGCCGGCGCCGGGATACGACAGTTGCGCGAAGCCGGTCTCGACGTCGAGACTGGCCTTTGCGCTGAGGAAGCTGCCGAAATCAACGCCGGCTTCTTTCGCCGTCTCCTCGATGGCAGACCGCTCGTCACGCTCAAGCTCGCCACCTCGCTCGATGGCCGCATCGCGACTGGTCGCGGCGAGAGCCAGTGGATCACCGGACCCCCGGCGCGCGAACGGGCGCATTGGTTGCGCGCGGTTCACGATGCAATCATGGTCGGCACCGGAACGGTCATCGCCGACGATCCGCAACTGACCTGCCGCCTGCCTGGCTTGGCGCACCGTTCGCCGGTGCGCGTCGTCGTTGACCGGCGTCTGCGGATCCCGCCGACGATGCGCCTGATCTCCGATACCCAATTGGTTCCGACCTGGGTCTTGACGCTGCCTTCGGCGAACTCCGAGCGACGGCAAGACTTCCTTCGCGCCGGTGCGACGGTGATCGACATCGATCCCGGTCCCGACGGCAAAGGCAGCCTCGCCACCGCTCTCGCGGTGCTCGGAGAGCGCGGCATCACCCGGCTGCTCGTCGAAGGTGGCGGGCATCTCGCAGCCGCTTTCGCCCAGGCGGGTCTGGTAGACCGGCTGGCGTGGGTGCACGCGCCGATGCTGATCGGCGGCGACGGCATTGCCTCGGTCGCCGAATTGGGGCTCGAAATCCTCGCGAAAGCACCGAGCTTCGAGCGCCTGTCGACCGAAACAATCGGGGAGGATGTGCTGACAGTGCTTCGGGTTCGCGAGCAGAAGACTACTTGCGGCGTCGCGCCACAATGAGCGGATATACGTACCACAGCGTCGCCAGTAATACGCACCGCGGGGCCTTCGCGGAGGCGCAAACGCGCCACGACCCGCCGTGACTGAGCGGTCTTTCGCGTTGTTTTGGTCCATCCGAAGTTCGGCCGGATATGATAGACACTCGGCAATGCGATCGGGTGAGGAGGAAGCAAAATGGCAGAGCGGCTGATCTCGTGCGACGACCATATGGATTTGGGGCAATTGCCGGCGGATTTGTGGCTGACGCGGCTGCCGGCCGCGCTGCGCGACCGCGCTCCGCGGATCGAGGAGCGCGACGGGCAGGCGGTGTGGATCTGCGACGGCAAGGTGTGGGGCAGCTGGGTCGGCCAGAAGCCGGCGAACGGCAACACCCGCACGGTCAAGCCGATCTACAACGCGTTCGATCGCGGCGGCATCCACGATCAGAGCCAGCGCCGGCCGGCGATCGCCGAATTGCGCCTTGAAGACATGGACCGCGACGGGGTCGAGGCTCAGGTCATCTTCGGCCCGATCTTCCAGATCTCGACCGACGATCCGGTGCTGCGTGTCGCTTGCTACCAGGTCTACAACGACTGGCTCCTCGACTTCTGCAAGGCGGCGCCGGACCGGCTGATCGGCGTGCCGATGCTGCCGGAAACTCCGGCGACGGCGCTCGCCGAATTGCAGCGGCTGATCGCCAAGGGCGGCGTGCGCCAGGTCAATCTGATGATCGCGCAGATCAAGCCGAAGCTCGACGATCCGAGCTGGGAACCGCTGTGGCAGGCACTGGAGGAGAGCGGCATTGTCCTGTCCTGGCACATCACCGTATTTCTGCCGGTGCCGGGCAGTCGCGCCGCTGGCAAGGCCGCCAGCGTGTTCGAGAACACCAAGGGCTTCCTCAACAATTTCCTCGAACCGTTTGTCGACCTGTTCGCCTGGGGCATTCTGGAGCGCCATCCGCGGCTGAAGATGGTCATGGCCGAGGCCGGCACCGGCTGGCTCCCTTGGCTCGTGCAGGAGCTCGATTACCGCCATTGGCGGCTGTGGGAAGCCAAGGAATTCTGGGCCGACAAGGGCGGCGCGAAGCTCGAAACCAAGCCCAGCGAACTCTTCAAGCGGCAAATCTACGCAACCTTCCAGGAAGACGAAACGGCGATGTCGCTGATCCCGTTCTTTGGCGACGGGCACCTGCTGTGGGCCTCCGACTACCCGCATCCCGACAGCGTCTGGCCGAACTCGCGCGCCGCGATCGAACGCCAGATGAAGCACCTCTCACCCGAGATGCGTCAGAGGTTGACCGGGGACAACGCTGCAAGGCTCTACGGACTGGCGTGAGGTTCGAGACCAAACGCATCAGTAGCGCGCCCGACGCGATCGCACCTGACGGCTCCGAAGTCCGCGTGCTGTGCCAATTGTCGCGCGGCGGCCTCGCGGTCTTCTCGCTGCCGCCGAACGTCGTGTCGAAAGCCGTCGCGCATCGCAGGGTCGAGGAAGTCTGGTACATCATCTCAGGAAATGGGCGCATGTGGCGCAAGCTCGGCGGACAGGAGGAAATCGTCGCGCTCATCCCCGGCGTGTCGTTGACGATACCGACCGGCACACATTTTCAATTTCGCTGCGACGGGCAGGAGCCCCTCAACGCAATCGGCGCCACGATGCCGCCATGGCCCGGAGAAGACGAAGCCTTTTTCGTCGACGGCGCCTGGCGGCCGACGGTGTAACCGGACCGGCGGAGCAAATCTCCTATCCGAGACTGGTCGAGGCGCGAGACTTGTGCGAGCCGGTCCCGCACTCCCTGTTCCGCCTGTTTTATCAGGTCGAGATCAGGCATCAGCAACTCCTTCAATCGCAACTTTGCACCCGCTGACGGGCTCGATGCGCGAGAGTATACGATGCGATTATGGCAATTGCGTGTCCTCTTCAAGCGACAGATGAAAACCTCTCGCCCGAGATGCGTCACAAGCTGACCCACGACAAGGCGGCAAGGCTTTACGGACTGGCGTGAGGTTCGAGACCAAGCGCATTGCGAGCGCGCCCGACGTGATCGCACCGGACGGCTCCGAAGTTCGCGTTCTGTGTCAGCTGTCCCGCGGCGACTTGGCGGTATTTACGCTGCCGCCGAACGCCGTGTCGAAAGCCGTCGCGCACCACACGGGTCGAGGAGCTGTGGTACGTCATCTCGGGAAATGGGCGCATGTGGCGCAAGCTCGCCGAACAAGAGGAAATCGTCGAGATCGTCCCCGGCTTGCCTCTGACGATACCGACCGGCACGCAATTTCAATTCGGCTGCGAGGGGCAGGAGGCCCTCAACGCGATCGGCGCCACGATTCCGCCATGGCCGGGCGAAAGCGAAGCCTTCTTCGTCGAAGGAGCCTGGCAACCCTCGGTGTAGCCCGATCGACCAAGAATAAGTCAGGGCCCTCCGACGCCGTCTGAACCGCGAGAGATGCGCGAGCCGGCCACGTCTGGGGCGCTGCCCCTCGCCCCACGAAATCCGATCTACAGGAGTGTCCGCGGAGGCGCAAAGGCCGGAGTTGTTCGGCGAGGGAGCGCGCGCGACTTTTTACCGAACGAACATGTTATTCCGCTCGTTGCCACTAACTTTTGTTGCTACAATATTCTATGGGGTTGGAGTTCGATCCGGCGAAGAACGCGAAAAACGCCAAAGAACGAGGGTTGCCCTTCGAGATGGCGGCCGAGCTCGAATGGCAAAAAGCGATCGTCTCGATAGACAGCCGGTTCGAGTACGGCGAGGAGCGATTGGTTGCCATCGCTCCCATGCGCGGGCGGCTTTACGTGGTCTGCTACCTGTTTCGCGGACGGGTCCGCCGGATCATCAGCCTGCGAAAAGCGAACAAACGAGAGGAACGAGCCTATGCCAAAGCTGCCACTGACGAATGAGGACGGCGAGGTGAGATCACTCACCGCCGAGGATTTGAAGCACTTCAGGCCGATCCGGGAGGTCGATCCCGGCATGGTCGACTCTGCCGAACAGTTCAGGCGGCGAGGCCGTCCGGCCATAGGCGACACCCCGAAACTACATATTGGCTTCCGCCTTGCCGCCGATCTGGTCCATGCCATTCGCGCCACAGGCCGGGGCTACAACGCTCGGGTCGAGAGGGTGCTGCGGGAGGCACTCGCCAAAGGCGAACTATCACCGAGGACGAGGCAATAAACCGGCACATTGACCGGTCTTTGGCCCAGCTTCAGGCCCAGCTTTGACGCGGCGCCCGACAATTGGCCGGAGCGCTGCGCCTTCGCTCGGAGTGTTTCACCTTCCGGGAGCCGTGGAAGCCGGCCGTCTGTGGCGCAGGCTCGGCGAGCAGGAAGAGGTCGTGGAGTTGGCTGCCGGTGTCTCTCTAACGATAACGATAACGATAACGACCGGCACGCATTTTCAATTCCGCGGCGACGGGCAGGAGCCCCTCAACGCGCTCGGCGCCACGATGCCGCCGTGGCCGGGTGAAAGCGAAGCCATCTTCGTCGACGGAACCTGGCAGCTCGAGGTGTAGTCGGACTGGCGAAGAAAGACCATCCGATGCCGGTCAAATCGCGCGACCGCGTGAGCCGGCCGCCACAGTCAAGGAGAGCTCTCCCGTCCGAAACGCCGGCTGCGCTGCCTCATTGGCTGGCTTTGTAGCGTTCCTGGAACGAATAGTATATCGGCTGCGGGATGTTGGCGCTGTCGATGAGCCAATAGCCACTTGTTGAATTGTCATAGACCGCCCAATAGAACATCAGAGGGACTCCCCAATTTAGCGCCTCTTGAATTATTGACAGCGATAGGCTGTTTTGTCTTTCCGGGCCCCAATACGAAGCCTTGGCGCCAAATTCTCCAACGAAAACGCGCGCACCCGGAACACTCGGCTTGGGCATCATGTGAGCTTGAATATAGGTAAGGGCATCCGGCAACGTCGTGACGTTCCGCCAGAGGCTGTCCCAGGCGCTGTAGGAGACGTAATCCGGGTTGATGTGGGGCATCACGGCATTGATCATGCGCGGTTTGGTCGACCCCGACATGACCTGTTGAACAGAATTTATCTCGGCATAGTGCCAAACGCGGGCGGTCGAGCCAGGAGTGGCCGCCTTCGCATCGTCGACTGCCTGCTGGCGCGTGTTCTCCCAGGCGATTACGTTGTCTATTGTCGCAGGCAACGGATCACAAGCACCCAAGCACGCCATTTTGTTGTCCATTTCCCAGTCGCCGATAAAGAAGGACCGGTTGGTGCCGTTGTAGGTTGTTCGCAGCCAGACAACCAGGTCATAGATCTCGCGATAATTGTTCGCCAGGTGCTGAGGTGCGAAGACATTGTCGGCGGTAGCGTCCGTTGGGCTCGGCGCCGCATTGCTGGCGTTCTGGCTATAGGCCCAGAAGACAAAAATATCGAAATGTTGTGCCAGAATTGATGCGATCGCGGCGTCCTGCTGCGCCGTCTGCAGCAAGGTCCAGTTGTTCGGCGTCACCGGCGCCAGGTTGAATTTATGAGCCCTGGCGCCGAGACCGGCCATTACCTTTGCTTCCTCGAGGGAAGGCGGGTCCTGTGTAAAATGATACTTTGCCCCGATGCCGGCCGCGCCCACAGGAAATCCCAGCGTAGGGGCATTCTGCGCCTTGGCTGCGACGGCCGGGAGCAGAACGATTGCCGAGAGGATTGCCAGGAGCGGCAGAAAACGCTTGAACATCGGCCGACCGTTCTTCGACGATCCCCTATGAACCATGTCAAAGCGTTGCGAATCCATCAGCCCAGAAGCGGAAAAGATATAAAGAGTTGCTAACTCGATTTCGGGCATGGGCAAGTCCGATACCATCAATACCAGCGCCGCTCGTCGCAGCGCTTCCGGCTTGCGCGGGTTGCCCGGGCGACCGCGGCGCTTCGAAATCAGACCTGTTGCGCATTAGGTCCGATACGCCTTTAACAGCCGGAACACCTGACGGCGCCCTAGCCCTAACAGCCGCACTGCCGTTTTGGTCGTTAAGCGCTTCTGATCCAGATCCCGCAGCACTTCCAGCCGCACCAACTCCCCATCGCTCGTTACCCGAACCGTCACCCCCAACCCCCCCCCGGATAGCCCCCGGGAAGTGTCATCTGTAATTGGCAGAGGGGTGACATTTTCATCGGGCGGCTACAATGTCGGGTAAGGTTTCTGGAAAATGCGCATACCCGGTGGAGGGGATGACGACGGCGGGGACCGCTTCACGAGCGGGTAGCACGCGGTTCCGACACGGAACGCGCCAAGTAGTTGACTCCGAGGTCATCACGTATAGAAGGGCGATTGACCTTGCTCGGAGCCTTGCCTTCCGGTGACTGACACACAGTTGGAAGCGTTCCTGGTTTCGGCCCTTATTGCCAGCGGTTCCCTGCTCTTATCCGTATACGGCAACTTGTATTCGATTTACACGGCGTACCTGAGGGATGGCGGCGCGCCGATATGCGGAACCCTGAGATGGCTTTGCTACGGATTGACGCTCGCCATTGTGGTGGTGTCGCTCACGAGCCTGTACATCATCTATCTGCTGTCGCCGTCGCTGGCGAAGCTTGCCTGGTGGGTGCCTTTTTCGCTGGGCATTATCGTGGTGCTGATCGCAGCGCCGCCGCTGAAGATTTCATGGGGTATGTACAAAGATGCCCGCGCCTAGCCTCACGGAAGTAGGCAAGCTCGCGGGCCTAGGGCTGCTCCGGCATTACCAGCAGAAGCAGGTCTGGTACATCCAGCAAGGCAAGCTTCTCGTGGCCGCAGCCAGATTTGGCGTAAGTGCTACAAAGACCGCTTCCGGTGCCGCTCATGTTTTCAGCCAGGACGAAGTAGCTCATATGTTGCGGTTGTGGCTCATCGTTAACCCTCAATGGCAAGCGTTATTGAAGAGCAAGCCGAATTTACCAAACAGTCAGTACGATACGCTTACCGATGCGATGTCACGATACGTCGCCTACGACGCGTATATTCAAATTATTTCTTAACGTTGGCTCGGATTCCAGAACTGTACTTTCCGCGCGCTTGACAGGCTTCCGGAAAGCGCCCATGTAGCGTATGTGCAGGACTCTCGGCTGGTATTTTGTGATGAATGTCCCGGAGAACACAGCGATAGAGGTGGCGAAGGCAGCGATGCCTTTTGCGGACGCCCAAAAGCTGGCGGAAACTTGCGCGCGGGATGCTGTCCGGGAATTGGAGAAGTTTAATCAGACGTATACGGCTGAAAACACCTGGTTTGACGACGGCAGTTATTTCAAGTTTTCGCCTATGGACAACGCGGAAATCGACCGGGCGTCGGCGATGCTGAGCCGGTATTTCCTCGTGTTGTTGCATCGCAGGGGTTTGGTAGGTTTCTGAG
>Ga0126383_10000294_pt1 | contig 26332 bp, 19 predicted proteins | sample PanSoiMetPlot_35_FD_96882 | JGI IMG/M metagenome (GOLD analysis project Ga0126383, IMG submission 96882) | Tropical forest soil microbial communities from Panama - MetaG Plot_35 | ecosystem: Environmental > Terrestrial > Soil > Tropical forest > Bulk soil | place: Panama | collected 2016-02-17 | reverse complement strand
CTCCCGATCTCAGGCTCAATGGCGCTTAGGGCTCCGGCAGGTTGCTCTTCCTCTTTGTCTTGGGTGCGACCCAAGGCAAAACTGAAACACTTGCGCTTCATTTGCGCAAGATACAAGGGCTCCTGGAGTCTTGCATGAGAGCCCGACCGTGAGGGAGGGACACTGGAGTCTTGCATGAGAGAGCCCTCCCTTACGGTCGGGCTACTGCCCCGAGTCGCGATACACACAGGAGATTTGTTTATGAAGAACGCGATTGATTGGTTGTGGCATCCGCCCGTAGACGGGCCATGGGCAATTGTTCTCGTCAGAGTGATGGCCGGAACTGTCTTCTTCTGGGAGGGAATTATGAAGTTTGTTTTTCCGAATCAGGGTGTGGGGCGCTTTACCAAACTCGGATTTCCCGCGCCACATTTTACGGCGATAGCCGTGGCCACGCTGGAAATCGTGGGAGGATTATTGCTGACGACGGGATGGTTGACGCGCCTCATCGCAATTCCTTTTGTCATTCAAATGATCGTGGCGATTCTTTCGACCAAGATCCCGATGTATCTGGGAACTTCACCTTTGCCGCTGCCGCCGGTGCCGCCGCAGATAGGTTTCTGGGCCGTCCTGCATGAAGTGCGATCGGAGTATGCGCAGCTGGCAACCTGCGCACTTGTAATGGTGGCGGGGCCGGGAAAAGCATCGCTCGATGCGCTTTGGCGAAAACAGATCAGCCGCCGCAAGAAATAACTTTGGAGTGCGCCGGCAAAGCGCAGCGGGGACGCCGCACTCCAAATTGTGGCACCAGCCCTACTTGGCTGGCCTCTCTGCCTTCTGCCAGGGTGGGTGCAGGATGGCCGCCTGAAATTGTGGAAATTCAAATCTGAGTTTGTACTCTCGCATGCCAAAGTCTAACGGTATTACATTTATCAGACCGGAATACATTAATACGCCAAGATTGGGATTTAACATCGCTTCGCCATTGCCCTCTTCGAGTTCTGCGGCGGCCGACTTAAGCAAGTTTTCATACTCCTTGGCGTCGCCTATCGCCGGCAGCTTATGCTTGTCGTGTGCCCGGGCCCTCCAACTAAAATAGAAATCTCTCGCGAAACTTGTGGTGTCGAATTGAGTTTTCGATTCGACCAACGCTCTAAAGTGCCTGGCCGCGAAGCCGCAGCCATCGGCGAAAGTCAACGCCTCTTGGAGTTGAGTTGACCTCACCCGTTGCGCGTTGATGGCAGCCACTACTGACGTCAATGTTGGACCATCACCGACTTCAAACTTGACGCAATGACGAAGATAGTCTTGAAAGGCGTCTCCTTCGGCTTTCATCGGCTCAATCGTTGCTGTCATCAAGGCGAAGGCCGCTGAACTGTCTCGGCTTTCATCCCACAAGGAACGTTTCTCACGCGATGCTATGTAAAATACTTCTGGCCGTCCGGACAGAACTATGAGCACCTTATGCGCCGGCTGCGGCGGCAGACTGCGAATAGTCTCATCCACCAGGGTCATCAATTTGAGTAGAGAGGGCTCGGCAATCTCATCGAGATCGTCAAGGAAGATGCGCAGACCCTGTGCTTTTTTACTCTCACCCTTGAATCGATCGATGCAGCCTTCGGTGAATCGCCGTTGATTTGAATCAGCCGTACGCAGCGTGAATGGCCACTTTTTCTCGAAGTCCTTGTCGTTGAATTCGCCTGAAACTCGAGCAGCCTGCAGTTGCGACTGGCAGAGGACACCGAATAAACCCGAGCTTTGAGCGTTTGACGACTCAATGGTTGGGATGGCGCCCAGACCCAACTGTGTGCCGTACATCTGCGGCGTACGAGGCGCTGAAACTTGTTCTTGAATCTTTGAGAGTTGAATGAAAATCGTTCCCGCACGCGTTGACGCGTAGGACTCACCGACCATCGCTTTAATGAGCGCCGACTTGCCTGAGCCGGCGGGACCCGCAACAAAAGCTATCGTTGGCTTGCTTACAGCAAACGCGGATAAATAGTGTGACGTGGTTGTCCTGCCGTCCGTAGTTAGCGGCAGGGGTGGCCACTCTGTATTTGCGTAATTGGCATTGGCGTCCGCGATCGAGTCAAGATATGCCTCAATCAGGTCTTGCTCCTTCCATCTGACTAGAAGCGTTGTTGTCAATAGCGCGATACCGATGAAAGTTGCAATAACAATCAGTTTCTTACTCCCTCTCGTCACCAAAATTACGGCGGCGACCACGATTGGCAGCGCTACTCCCACCACCAACGCTATCGCGTAATCGCCCGCTACAAATGCAAGGTAACAAGCTGAAATCGCGGCTAACAATGTCGCCACGACGCTTACAACATCTGAGACTTTCATGGCTGCTCCTAAACTTCACACTGTGGGACTAACTGTGCGTAATCGGGACCATCGATGTTTGCGGTCCACGGCGTAGCCAGTTAACAATCCTGCTCACCGCTTAGAAGCGCTGTGCTGGATTCAAGACCTACTGGTACGCCACGAAAAGCGTCTGCCGAACATTTGCAACAAGGCACGGCAGTCAGGTGCTATGCACTCTATTTCTCACGTGCCGTTTCTTGAAGATTTATGTCATTAGTGTTGGGTGCAAGTCTTGGTCCAAATTGGCGGTATAATCCCGCCTCATGGATCAGGTTGAACGGACCTCACGCAGCCCCAGATGGTTCAGGTTTCAGGTAAGCGCGCGCCGCCTGTTTAATCGCATCCCGATTACCGAAAACCAGAAAATCTATCTGCTTACCATGATCATCGGATGCGTGTGCGGATTGGCGGCCGTCTGTTTTCACCTGCTGCTTGATTTTCTTCAGGAGCACATCATCTATCGCGCCGCGACCATTCCGCGCTGGTGGGTCCCGCTGTTGTTTTTCATTCCCGCAGCCGGCGGATTGATTTCCGGCGCCGGGCTCTACTTCTACGCGCCGCAGGCACGCGGCAGCGGCATCCCCCAGGTCAAGACCGCCTACTACCTGGACAGCGGGCGCATTCCCGCGCGCGTGATTTGGAGCAAGATGATTCTGTCGGCTTTCAATATCGGCACCGGCGCGAGCCTGGGCCGCGAAGGTCCGACGGTGCAGATTTGCGCGGCAATTGCCTCCGTACTGGGACGCACCTTCGCGATCTCGCGGCGGCGCCTGCAGAACCTGATACCGGTAGGCGCCGCAGCCGGATTGGCTGCTGCATTCAACACACCGATTGCGGCGGTCACTTTCACGCTCGAAGAAATTCTGGGTCAGGCGGCCAGCCGGCCGCTGGGATCGATCGTGATTGCCGCCGTGATCGCCGCCGTCATTGAGCGCGCGATTCTCGGCGAGCATGCCCTCTTCAATGTGCCCGCCTATCGCCTGAATCGTCCGATTGAGTTGATCTTTTATGCAGTGCTAGGTCTGTGCGCCGGGCTGGCGGCAGTTATCTTCAACGAAACGCTCCTGCGCTTGCGCCTCTTCTTCAAGCGCCAGACAGTCGTGCCGCAATGGGCCACGCCGGGAGTCGGTGGTTTGATTCTGGGGGGCATCGGCATCGTGGCCCTTTACCTTACCGGTTCGGCGAGCATCTTCGGCGTGGGTTACAACCAGCTGGGTGTGGTGCTGCAAACGAGTCTGCCGGTAAAAATCCTGCTGGTGCTCGCCGTCGCAAAATTGTGCGGCACGGTGGTTTCATACTCTTCCGGATCTTCCGGCGGCATCTTTGGGCCATCGCTTTATATCGGCGGCATGCTGGGCGGGGCGATTGGATTAGGCGCGCAACATTTGCTCGGTGATCCGGCAACTCAGCCGGGCGCGTTTGCGCTCGTGGGCATGGGCGCTGTGTTCGCGGGCATCGTGCGGGCGCCGGTCACCTCAATCATCATCATCTTCGAGATGACCAACAACTATTCGATAATCCTGCCGTTGATGATTGCCAACATCAGCAGCTATGTGCTGGCGACCAGGCTTTCGCCCACGCCGATTTACGATGCGTTGCTGTTGCAGGATGGGATTCATCTACCGCACGAGCAGAGACACGCGCTGCGGCGATTGCAGGTTAGCAGCGCGATGACCTCGCCGGCAATCACTCTCAACGGCAGCGACAAGGTGGCCCAGATCTTCAAATGGGCCGAGAGCCTGCCTCACCATTTTCATGCCTATCCGGTGGTCGGAGAGGACCAGAACCTGATTGGCGTCTCGACTATCAACGATCTGAAGCGAGCGCTGGCTGCCGGCAAGGGCGACCATTCACTAAAGACGATCTCCGGCAAGCCGGTCGAGACCATCTACGCGGATCAGACTCTTGATGTGGCGTTGGTGAAAATGGGAAAGAAAGGGCTTTCGCAACTGCCGGTCATCGATTCACATGACGGCGCCAGCGTGATTGGCATAATCACAATAAAAGACATCGCCCGCAAGCTGGCGTTACAAAATGAAGGGGCGCCAGAACAATGACAGAGAGTTCAGGATCAGTATGGCCGTAACGCCGTCGCCGTCCCGACAAGTCGGAACTTTGCCGGCGCACTCCAAATTTAAACGCGTCGCAGCAGAACTATTGCAGCTTGCAACTCACTTCCGCACCACTGAAATCGTCACACTCGACGGATATTGCTTCGAGTGATGCACGACGTTATGAGCGACGACGCTCGCCGTTTCATCATAATTGTTCCCGCCCGTATTCAGGTTCCGATCAAAGCGCGGGAAGTTACTGCTGGAGATTTCAAGGCGCACCCGGTGGCCGGCGTCGAAGAAGTTGCTGGTATTCAGCGGTGAGAAGCTGAACTTGTAAACCTCGCCGGGCTGCATCCAGGCCAAAGGTTTATCGTAACCATTGCGATAGCGCAGCCGCTGGATGGTCTCGTCAAGATTGTAAGCGCGGCCATCGGGATAGACGTCAATCAGCTTCACCGTGAAATCGGTATCTTTCGCATCAGAAGAAACATACAGCGTCACCTCGATCGGGCCGCTCAGTTCGATTCCCTCCTTCAGCGGCTCGGTGCTGTAAACCAGGATGTCGTTGCGCTCCTCCATCTTGCGCTGGTCGAACGCGCCGCCCTGAACGGCGTTGCCGGTGCAGCAGACATTGCCGCCATACGAAGGCACCGGATTCATCGGATCGTAATCAAACTTGTCAGGCGCATCAGTCGCCGGAGCCGCGCTCAGCAAAGCACCATCGCCATTCAAGCTGTTAGCCTTGCCGCCACTTGATAAAAAGAACGTGAGCGGCTGCGCACCTTTGGGTGGCCAGGTATCTGAGGCCTGCCATTTGTTGATGCCCATGGTGAAATAGCGCACGCGCGGAATCTTTTCCAGGATGCTGTTCTGGTCTCCGCGCAGAAAGTGATCGAACCAGGACCAGGTCAGCTCGTCGTAATTCAAACGAGCGTCGCCCATGCTGCGTTCGCCGACGACGGTATTTTCGGTGGCGCGTTTGTACGAACAATGAAGCGTCGGCGCAATCACGGCGTACTGCTGATTTGCGATGTCGCCTTTGGCGGTCTTGCGAACAAAGTTGTAGGCGGCGAGATTGGGACCAACCGACACGTCGTACCAGGACATGAACCAGAATCCAGGCACATTGATGTTCATGTTGTCGTGGAACAGACCGCCGCGGTACCAGGCCGCATCGTTCGGCGCCCGCTTAATCATCGCGCCGCGGGTGTCCACCGGCATATCGTCAGCAAAGATTCCTTTTGGGCCATCGACGGCTTTTAAGATGTCCAACTCCGGCAGGTGACGCAGCGCCTGTGACCAATCGACCGGCGGCGGCTGTTGCGCGAGATCGAATGATTTGGAGGCGCGAATCAAATCTGCCTGCGAAGTGTCTGGCGAAAACATCGGCCGCACCTGATTCTGTTCGCCGTAAATCCAGGCGATAAAGAGCATCTGCACAGCGCCGCCGCGATACCAGTTGCCTTGCTCAAAATAAGGGGCAACGCGACCAACGCCAGCGCCGAAGCCCTGCGGAATGATCGCGGCCAGCGCGGGATTGCCCTGGGCGGCCACCGCCAGTTGCCATTCGGCAGTCGAAGAGCAACCAATCAATCCAACCTTGCCGTTCGACCAGGACTGTTTGGCGATCCAGGAGATGGCATCATCACCATCGCTTAACGGCGGCCCGAGGATGTCGTAATTCCCTTCCGAGAAGAAGTGGCCGCGTTCGTTCATCTGCACGTAAGCATAACCGCGATTGACCGCATCCAGTTCGGTGCTCATGTCGCGCGGCACGCCGTTGCGCACATCCCAGAAATTGAAGTTGTAAGGCGTGCGCGAAAAGACCGTGGGATATTTCTTCGAATTGTCTTTCGGACGATAGATGTCCGCCGCCATGCGTTTGCCGTCACGCATCGGCACCATCACCTTGCGATCGACGATGGCAATTGATGCCAATTCCTGTTCGCGCTGATTGCGCTGGGCAACCTGTTCCGGCGTGAGACCTGCGCGCTGCTGCGCGTCAGTCCAATGTTCGATTGACAAGAGACTGAAGGCGATTGTTAGAACAATCACGATCAGCGAGAGCAAGGTGCGAAGGCGCATGAATACCTCCAGCTGCAATAGTTTCAAACGAACTTGAGTTGTGGGAGTGGCAATAGACTCTTTACACAAAAAGCCGATGAAAGGGAAATCGAATCAAAGAGATCTCTCAGATTGGGAAGGGCGGTTTACCCCCGCTCTTCTCTACTGAGTCTGGTTAAATGCGGGGGCAAGCCACCCTTCCCAACCTGAGAGATTATTCAGATCTCAGTTACCCTCCAGGACTCTCCGCGAATAATACTGCCTTACTGATTTCAGGCCCGGATCCGGCCCTGCAAAATTCTGTCAATTAACAAAAAATTTCGTAGCCAAAACAACTTAAATTCACTAGTATGCCTCCGGTCGAGTCTTATCATCGGCTGAATCAGGTATCAGTTCTCCTCAAGGACTGAGACGCAAGACACCCGACAACCCCGTTAGTTTCAGAGTAGAGGAGTGCGCAGGGCTAGTGCGAAGTCTGATCTGCTTCGCCTGGTTGTGCGCGCACGCCAACGATTTTCGGTACGCGCGCCTCTGGCGTACTCGCTGGTTACACCCTTAGCACGCCGGCGGCGTGCGTACCGGTTTACTTACAGGAGGAATCGAGATGAAGAAACCAAAGGTTGCAAGCATTACCAGGGCGGTGTTGGCAGTTGGTTCCGTACTCTTTGTTCTGACCATTGCACTAACGACGGCGACCATGACGCCGTTGAGCGAAGGTTTTGAAGCGGGCGGCAAGACTGCTTATGCCGCCGGCAACGTTACGCTGGGCACCGGGTCCTGGTACATGGATGACGCGCTGACCGGCAATCTCTCAACCGACAGAAAAACCGGATCGTACTCAGCCCGCGTGCGCAACACCGGGCTGCTCCACATGAACTTTAATAAGACCGGCGGGGCGGGCACGGTCTCAATTCAACACGCCGTCTATGGCAGCGACGGTTCAAGCACGTGGCAGTTGTGGTATTCGACCAATAGCGGCAGCACCTGGAGCCAGACCGGCTCAACCATAACCACGAGTTCGACCACGCTGAATACGGCGACCTTCACGGTCAACAACCCGAACGCGATCCGCTTTGAGATTCGCAAGATCTCGGGCGGCGCCAATCGCATCAACCTCGACAACATCGCGATTGGCGATTACTCGGCGGCGACCCCGACCCCGACCCCGACCCCGTCGCCAACGCCCACACCCAGCGAGCATTTGACCATGGGCAATCCCAGCAACGCGGTGCATGACGTGGGGCAACCGAACAACTACCTGATGGAGAAGCCGCAGTATTCGCTCTCGTACAATCGCGATACGGGTGAATCAAATTGGGTAAGTTGGCACTTGAGTTCGAACTGGCTCGGCAGCACGCCGCGGCAGGACGATTTCCGCGCTGACACCACCTTACCCGCCGGCTGGTACCAGGTGCAGGCGACGGATTTTTCAGGTTCAGGATTCGATCGCGGTCACATGTGTCCGTCGGCAGATCGGACCGACTCAGTGGCGGACAATTCGGCCACCTTCCTGATGACTAACATGATTCCGCAGCTGCCGGCGAACAACCAGGTGACCTGGGCCAACCTGGAGAATTATTGCCGCAGTTTGGTTAACGCCGGCAACGAGCTCTACATCATTTCGGGCGGCTGGGGGTCGCAGTATTTCATCGCCAACGGGCACGTCAACGTTCCCCTGGACACCTGGAAGGTGATCATCGTCTTGCCTAACGGCTCGAATGATGTTTCGCGGGTGACCACCACCACCAGAACGATCGCGGTCTGGATTCCCAACTCAGGGACTGTCAACAGTGATTGGAAGACCTACCGCGTCAGCGTCGATCAGGTTGAAGGATTGACCGGGTTCGATTTCTTCTCGAACGTCCCGCCGTCAATTCAAAGCGTAATCGAAGCGACGGTGGATAATCAGTAGATGTTTGGCGGGCAATGAGGCCCGCCACCGGTCAGGGTCAGTACCATCCGCGTGAGCGGATGGATCGAGGCGCGCGTCAATCATTTTGAGCGTGCTCGATCCATTTGCTTACGCAAATGGTACTGACCTCATCACGCAGGTGGCACTGACTTCATTACCTCTTTGTGGGTGTTCAGGATCCAATCCCTCTGGTCCGCCCGCGGTTCAAGCGACCAGTCGTCATGGTCGAAAGTGCCGCCAAGCACGATGCCGTCGTGACGCGGAAACATGTAGCCGCTGCTCAAGTAGCAATAATCGACTTCGGGTTGAGGAATCAGGATTTCCAACTGGCCCCGGATTGGTCCAAGCTTCTTATCATCAAACAAGGCCCGCGCGCCGAGCCCCGTGCAATTGAAGATGACTCGTTCTGCGAGGCGCATCAGCTCACGCCGATCGCGCAGTTCCTTGACGACTACTTTCCCGCCGGCAACATAGAAGTCGCGCAGCAGCGCATTTAGATAAGTCTGTGGTTCAATCAGCATCGTGCTGTAGTGGCGCACAAACGGGAACCCGAAATACACGTTCGGTTCGCGATGGACATCCGCCGCCGGATAAAGATCGTTGCCGCCGGGCAGTTCGCGCGACACAGAGCCTTCGTCACGGCCAAGTTCATAGGTTTCTATCCATCGCACTCCATATTCGGTGCCGGCCAGCAACTGAAACGATCGATTTGAAAGGTGACAGGCTTTATTAAACTGGTCGCGAAATTGCGGCGTGATCGCGCTTTGATCGTAGACCGAGGTCGGCGACCAGAAGCCGCCGGCGATGTTCGAGGTAGTGTTCGGCGGCAGATCCCTGGCATAGATCGTTACCGCTGCCCCGGCGTTGCCATAACGTCTTTGCAACAGCCGCGCGGTCGAAAGGCCGTTCACGCCGCAGCCAAGCACCGCAAAGTGCGGAGTGCCGGGCCTCTTTGCATGTTGCATCAACGCCGTAGTCATTGCGCCCGGCGCCGACAGCAAATCAACCGCGAGCGAGGCAGTACCCCACGAGAGCGTAATTCCGGCGCCGCCGTGACCATAGTTATGGATGATCAGTTTGTCCCCGGCCCGTTCCGACCTCACTACGAATCCTTCATCGCGGTACGGACGCAACCCGACGACCTCGCGAATGACGCGATCGGCTGATACCTTGACGGGAGCAAAGCGACGCGCCGGCGTTTGCGCTAACGCTCTGCCCCGAGTAGCCACGGCAATCGCCGCCGTGGCCGCGACGCCTCGAATAAAATTGCGGCGGGTGAATTCAGTAGTCATCGTCCGCCCAGCTTACGCAGGTTCTGGTTAATTACGAAAGAGAAATTATTTAATGCGGAGCAACGGAAACCACGCGGGCATCGCCTGCAGAAAGTCGACATGGTCCGGCGCCGCGTTTCCCGCATAGCCGCGCAGGTGTAATCCACGCACGTCGACCGAGCTCAACTGCTGCATTCCGATGGGCCCCTGGCGAAGCTGCGGCCGATTCTGAATTCCTAATTGCGATAAGAGGAAATCAGCGCATTCGGTCGTGCTCGCATACGTGCCGGGAAAAATCTCTGAGTGCGTAACGACAAAGTTCTTGCCGCCGCTCATCGCTTCCCGGGCGAAATTCAGAAACGAATCGATATCTTTAGAGTCAATCTCACCGCCCTCAGCCAGCGGCTTGCCTTCGGGAACATAACTCGCGTGCATTCCGTCGAGCAGCAGCACGTTATTGACCAGCGCGAAATATTCCGGCGTGCGCAGAATCTCGCGCACCGCGCCGTAGCCGGCGGAAAAACCCGAGAGCGTAATTGAAGACCAGCCGTGTTTTAGATGCAGTTGCTTACTTGCCTCTTGGAGGAGGTTGCGGAACATCTCACTTTCGAGAAACGGCCGGCGGTACGCGCTCGAACCGGCGCCGAGCTGCACTGTAATCAACGCTGCGCGCGGAAGAAACAACGCGACGTGTCGTTCGATTAGCCACGGTGCGCCGTGAAAATGAATCAGCAATGGGACGGGCTTGTCAGCATTGACCCGCGGTCCAATAAATAGCGAAGCCCCGTTGAGACTCGCGAGCGGGACGCGGCGCCCTGACACCGACACTTCCTTGATTCGCGGATGCGGGCGAGTGTGCTCGACCATTGGTGACGGGGCTTGCGGCGCCGGTTGTTGGGCGACAACCGGAACGATTATCAGAATCGAAATTAGAAATTCGACAATGAGACGCATGGCGTGCAGTATACTTTGAGTCTGCGCCAATCGATGTAAGACCTTGCGGGAGATATCGAGGCAGAACACGTTCTAACCAGACACGTGCATGTCAGCCCATCAAGATAATTTGCAACGGGAAGCCGCGCTTAAAAGTTCGACCGCGCGGCTCTCCATCTATGCCGCAGCTTTCCTGATTGCGCTGAAAACCGGCGCCGGCTGGATGACCGCATCGATCAGCGTCTGGGCCTCGCTGCTCGACTCGGTGATGGACATCTTTGCTTCCAGTCTGAATTACCTGGCGGTGCGCATCTCAGCGCGGCCGGCTGACGAAGACCATTTATACGGGCACGGCAAAGTTGAATCGCTGGCGGGATTGTTTCAGGCCCTGGTTATCGGGCTGTCGGGCATATTCCTGATTTCTGAGGCCATCCATCGCATTCGTGTGCCGCACCCGACTGAGTCGGAAGCCATTGGCATCGCCTCGATGGTGATTGCCATCATCGTCAGCATTGCGCTGGTTATTAGACTGCGACGGGTCGGGCGCCAAACTGATTCGCCCGCGCTCACTTCGGACGCAGTCCATTACGCAACTGACGTTTATATAAACCTCGGCGTGCTGGGTGCGCTCATGGTCACCATCTTCACGGGCTGGCGTCTGGTTGACCCGCTCGTGTCGATTGCCATCGCCATTTACATCCTTTGGTCGGCCGCGCACGTGGCGTACGAAGCCATTAACGTGCTGATGGATCGCCGGCTGCCGGCAGACGTCGACGAAACTGTCGCGACTGTAGTCAGCCGTTATGAGTCACAGGGGGTGCTGGGATTTCATGATCTGCGGACCAGGAGATCCGGCTCGCATCGTTTTGTCGATCTGCATCTCGAGGTCTTACGGACGAAGGGATTTGAAGAGGCGCATGACTTGACGGTCCAGGTGATTCGGGCGATTGAAGCCGAGTTGCCGCGCACCCGCGTGCAGATTCATACCGATCCGGCAGGATGAGCAATATGGGCCGGGGCGGTAGCCCGACCGTCAGGGAGGCTCCGGCGGAGAGGAGCCCTCCTTTACAGTCGGGCTACTGCCCCAGGCTCGTTATGCACTCGCAGCTGCGCTCCCCGAAAGCGCCTCCCGCAGCCTGCTAATTTGCGCAGCGTGGTTGTGACCATGCGCCGCATAAATCTTCAGCCAATCCTCAGCCGAGTACGACCCGCTCTCGGAATGGGTGCCCTCACGATGCCAATCCTCCTCAGTCATGAAGTCGAAGAGTTGGGCGGTGGTTGCGCGCGTGCTGCGGTACAGCTCGAGCGATGGGCCAATTTCACGCTCGTTGTAACGCAACTCTCTCGCATAGACGTCCTGATCGTAGCCCTGAATTAGCGGATGATCTTCCGAGAGCAACCGCCGCAGGCGCAGGCCGCTGGCGGTTTCGCTGTCGCCGAGATGGTGAACGATCTCAGCAGCGCTCCACTTCCCTTCAATGGGACGGGCGGTAAGCTTGTCGGGCGGAAAACCCTCGAGGGCCTGGGCCACCTCGTCGAAACCGGCTTTGTATTGGGCGATTAGTTCCTGTCGTTCGTCGTTCGTCATTACGTTTCCTCTTATAGTTTCCTTAAAGAGCATACCGCTCGATCGTTCAGTTGCAGAGCAAGCACGCAAGCTACTATCACGAATCGGTCTTAGTCAAGGACGGGTTTCCAGTGGGTAGTGTCTTTCGGTGTGTTGCGCGGGGCAGTAGCCCGACCGTCAGGGAGGGCTCGCTCTGCAAAAGATGAGCCCTCGCTAACGGTCGGACTACTGCCCCGGATTACCTAAGGGAAACTGCGGCTGGCTCTGATGCAACGCGAGAATTGAAATCGTACGCGCGTCTCTGGACGCATTTGAATCACATCAGGACCTCATGGCCCAAATCAAATGGATTTCAAGGCCTTTTTCTTTCTTTCGCTCCGGCCATCGCGTGCGGGAATAAGGTTTGCTCTGCACCAGCGCGCGGCCTCTCTCCCGTGTGCAATCAGATTTCGGCCCTGAGGGAATTTGAGAAACGTAAGGAGAAACAAAAACATGGCTTACCAGGAACACGAAGCAGAACACAGACGAATCGTGGTGGACACACCAAACGGACGGCGCGAAGAGATTCATTCAGAAGCGAGACATTATCCCGAACGCACCGGCGGCGTATCAGGCGCTGCCTTAGCCGCGATTGTCGTGGGCGTGATTGCGTTGGCGGCGATCATCATTCTGTTTGTGATGAATCAACAACAGAATGCGCTGAACGCCAACACGACCGCGCAACAACAACCGCCACAGACAATTATTCAACAGCCGGCCCAGCAACAGCCGCCGGTAATCGTGCAACAGCCGGCTCCGGCGCAACAACAACCTCCGGTGATCATCAATGGGCAATCAGCCCCTCCCGTAACGAGCGGCGGTTCTACCAGCGGGAATATCTCTGACGACTCGGCGGTCCAGACAGCGGTGGATAAGAAGCTGACCAATGATCCGGGCCTGTCGGATTTAGGAGTGACCGCTACCGTAACGAACGGCAAAGTGACTTTGATCGGAATGGTTCACAGTCAGGCTGAGAAGTCCCAGGTAGAACGCGCAGTGCGTTCAATCAAAGGCGTGAAGTCGGTCGACAATCAGATCAGTGTCGGCGACTAGCGCCGCGGCAAAAACGTGTCCCTGAGTGCGGCAAATCAACCAAGCTCAGTCACCCCAGCAGAGCGCCGAGGCTGAAAGGCTTCGGCGCATTTTATTTGAGTCAGAGTAGGCCGGTTGCGGGGCGGTCAAGCTTGAAAAAGGTCAGGCGCAAATTGATCCCATCCATCCGCGCGATTGGCACTGGGCCGTTGCTCACCGCACAGACATAAACTAATCTCCCAATTGATGACACATATCCCTCAAACACCGCGCACAACTCTAAAGCGTCTGCCGAAACGCGGCAGTCACGAACGTGAGACCATCAATGAAATCCTGGACGAAGGATTCATCTGCCATGTGGGCTTCGCAGCCGATGGGCAGCCGTTTGTAATTCCCACCGGCTATGCCCGCGTGGCCGACAAGCTGTTGATTCATGGCTCGCAGGCGAGCCGGATGCTGCGCGCCCTCAAGACGGGCATCGACGTGTGCGTGACGGTCACTCTGATCGACGGTCTGGTGCTCGCGCGTTCCGCCTTTCATCATTCGATGAATTATCGTTCAGTGGTGATTCTTGGACGCGCACAATTGATCGAAGAGCGCGAGGAGAAGCTGGCTGCGCTGTTCGCGTTATCGGAGCACATAATCCGCGGCCGGTGGGCCGAAGTACGCGAACCTACCGAGGCTGAATTGCAACAAACAACGGTGCTCTCACTTCCGATAGATGAAGCCTCAGCGAAGATTCGCACCGGTCCGCCGCTCGATGACGAAGAAGATTATGCAATGAATGTCTGGGCCGGAGTGCTGCCGTTGCATTTGGCCACCGGGACTCCGATTCCCGATCCTCGCTTGCCCGACGATATAAAGATCCGAAGTTACATCACCGACTACACGCGTCAAAAACAAGTACGACTCGTTTAGAGGCGGGCCACTGCCCGCCCCTCATTAACCGTGACGAGGGCGGGCGGTAGCCCGCCTCTAGACAGATGATGCGACACCGATCGCGCGTGACCCGCCTGTCGATCCATCGGCTCGTGCGGATGGTACTGACCCGTTGCTCCCATGGTCGTGGTACTCCGATTGCCATATCTCCTTACTGTAGCGATTAGGTCGGTATTTACGAATGAAAACTAAACGAACTGTTCTATCGCTGTACTGAATCAAAGCGGCGAACGGCTCAAAGCGCATGAAAGTTCGAATACAAGAAAGAGACAATCGTTCAGTGATAATTACGACATGCGCGCTTTTTATGATGTCGTCGCCATCAAAGTCGCACTTACTTCAGTCGCTTGTCGTGGAGCCGCTTTTTTGAAGGCTAACGTGAGCTAGAACCTCTCACTCTGAGTTCTATCTCTAAATGGTGAACAGACGGTAATGACTCGGGAGGATATTTTTGTGTCTACTCAACTGCCCAACGAACTGACAACCAACACCCGCTTCGCGGTCGCGAGTGGATTTCAATCCGCCGTCAACGATCAACCCCGCAAACCCGATCTGGTGGTTTGGTCGCATCTGCGTTGGGACTTCGTTTACCAGCGCCCGCAACATCTTTTGAAACGCTCGGCAGCAGATCGACGAGTGTTTTTTGTCGAAGAGCCGGTCTTCAACGGATCGATGCACCTCGACGTGCGCGAGCGCGAAAATGGCATTCGCGTGATCACGCCGCATTTGCCGGAAGGCCTGCGCAGCGATGTCGCGATGCAAGCGGCGCTGAAGGAGATGATTCATCGATACTTTGCGGAAAACAACATTTCCGAATACGTGTTCTGGTACTACACGCCGATGGCCCTGGAGTTCACGCGACAGATGTCTCCAATCGCCATCGTTTACGACTGCATGGATGAACTCTCGGCTTTCAAGGGCGCTCCCGACGCGCTGGTCCAGCGCGAGAAGGAACTGCTGAAGTTGGCCGATCTGGTATTCACCGGCGGTCAGAGCCTGTACCAGGCCAAGCGCGATCGGCATCCGTCCGTTCATGCCTTCCCGAGCAGCATCGACCGCGCGCACTTTAACCAGGCGCGCGCTCGGAACGCAGATCCCGACGACCAGGCCTCGATTCCGTATCCACGGCTCGGCTTCTTCGGAGTAATCGACGAGCGTTTCGACATCGATTTGATCGCGCAAGTGGCGGAAGCGCGTCCGGAGTGGCAGTTCGTAATGATTGGGCCGATCGTCAAGATCGATCCCGAGACGCTGCCGCGGCGCGCGAACATTCATTATCTGGGCGGTAAGAATTATCAGGAACTGCCGCAGTACATCGCCGGCTGGGACGTCGCCTTGTTGCCGTTTGCGATGAACGAATCGACCCGCTTCATCAGTCCGACCAAGACGCCGGAGTATCTGGCGGCCGGCAAGCCGGTGGTCTCGACTCCGATCCGGGATGTGGTGCGGCCGTACGGCGAGTTGGGTTTGGTGCAAATCGCCGCCGACAGCGACGAGTTCATCGTCGCGATTGAAAACGCCCTGCGCCCATCGGCAAAGAACGCAGAATGGCTGGAGCGCGTCGACAGTTTCCTGGCCCAGACTTCATGGGATGAAACCTGGGAGCGCATGTCCGAGCTCATTGATAAGGTCCTGGAACGAAAGAATATTTCAATGCCTCTGCTGGATGCCCCGACCAAACAGCTAGGCGCAGCAAATTACTAAAGTGGCACGCGCAGCTCGCGCGTGAAACACGGGCCGGATGCTCGTGGCCACCTGGAACAAAGGGAGAAGATCAATGTTTGATTATTTAATTGTCGGGGCTGGGTTCGCGGGCAGCGTGCTGGCGGAAAGACTGGCGCGCGGCTCGAACAAGAGGGTGCTGCTCTGCGACCGGCGTCCGCATATTGGCGGCAATGCCTACGATGAATACAACGAGCACGGCATCCTCATTCACAAGTACGGGCCGCATATTTTTCACACCAACTCGCGCGAAGTGTTCGAGTATCTCTCGCGCTTCACCGATTGGCGCCCATATCAGCATCGCGTGCGGGCCAGCGTCGACGGGCAGATCGTGCCTATTCCGATCAATCTCGACACGATTAATACGCTCTACGGGTTGAGCCTTACTTCTTTTGAAGTCGAACAGTTCTTCAAAAAAGTCGCCGAGCCCTGCGAGCAGATTAAGACCTCGGAAGACGTCGTCGTCAGCACCGTGGGCCGCGAACTTTATGAGAAATTCTTCAAACATTACACGCGCAAGCAGTGGGGATTGGATCCTTCGGAGCTCGACGCCACGGTGACCTCGCGGATTCCCACGCGCACCAATCGCGACGATCGATACTTTACCGACACGTACCAGGCCATGCCGCTGCACGGCTATACGCGCATGTTCGAAAACATGCTCGATCACCCGAACATCAAGATCATGCTGAACTGTGACTATCGGGAGATTGAAAAAGACATTCCGTTCCAAGAGATGATTTACACCGGGCCGGTCGATTCATTCTTCGGCTACTGCTATGGGAAGCTGCCGTATCGTTCGCTCGAATTCAAACACGAGACCCACAACGTCGAAGTGTTTCAGCAGGCGCCGGTGATCAATTATCCAAACGAACATCTCTACACCAGGGTCACTGAGTTTAAGTACCTGACGGGCCAGGAGCACGCCAAGACCAGCATCGTCTACGAATTCCCGAAGAGCGAAGGCGACGCCTATTATCCGGTGCCTCGTAAAGAGAATGCGGACATCTATGCCAGGTACAAAGCGCTGGCTGACAGGGCCGAAGATGTTCACTTTGTCGGCCGGCTGGCCACTTACAAGTACTACAACATGGATCAGATCGTGGCCCAGGCTTTGACCGTATACGCGAAAATACGCGGCGAGAAGAGGGCCCTGGCAACGACCGCGCAGGCGCCCTATCTCAACGATCGCAAGCGGGCCATTCACGCGCCGGCGAACGTGCGACCAAATGGCAACGGCCATGGAAACGGAAACGGCCACCGGCCGCCGACGTTAATCGCGTCAAATCCGTAAACTGAAGATTCAACTCAGGTGCGCGCGCGGGCCTCGTTAGGCAGCGCGCGCTTTTGACTTAAGGCATTGGGCGCCGGCCACCTCGGCGCCGGCAGCAGGACAAAGTGAGATACGAAGGGCTGTTTGAAAGTTTCTTTCTGGGCGGCTTTGAATGCTCGACACACCGCCTCGCCACCGGGAAGCGTTTGGATGAGATCGCTTTCACCCGGCACGATCGCTTCGCGCCTCAGGATTACGCGCGGCTGATCGGCCAGGGCATCAGAACGGCGCGCGAAGGCTTGCGCTGGCATTTGATCGAACCACAGCCGGGCAAATACGACTGGTCGAGTCTCTTATCGATGCTGCGCGCGGCGCAGTCTCATCGTATTCAAATCATCTGGGACATTTTTCATTATGGATGGCCGGACGACTGGCTCGATCTGTTCAGCGCCCGCTTCATCGACTGCCTGGCCAGGTTCGCAGCTGAATTCGCCCGCGTCTGGCAGAGCGAAACTGATGACATTCTGTTTGCCTGTCCGACCAATGAAATTTCCTTCTTCTCATGGGCGGCCGGCGAAAGCGCGGTCCTGAATCCTTTCTGCACCCGGCGCGGTGATGAACTCAAAGAGCAAATGGTCCGCGCCAACATCGCTGTCTGCGAGGCGCTGTGGGGCGTCAATAAACGCACCCGCATCGCCCAGATAGATCCGATGATCAACGTCCTCCCGCTGAACCCGAAGAACAAAAAACAGGCACAAGCAGCCGAGGCTTATCGCCTGTCGCAATTTCAGGCCTGGGACATGCTCTCGGGCCGGTTAAAGCCGGAGTTGGGCGGGGCGCCGAAATATCTCGACCTGATCGGCGGCAACTATTACGTACACAACCAGTGGATTCTGGGCCAGGGGTTCATCAACCAGGACCATCCGCGTTACCGGCCGCTCAGAAATATCATTAAAGAAATAGACGACCGTTATCAGCGGCCGTTCTTCATCGCCGAGACTGGCATCGAGGATGATCTGCGTCCCCAGTGGTTTCGCTATGTGTGCGGCGAGGCGCTGGCCGCAGCTCGGGACGGGGTGCAGCTCGAAGGCATTTGCTTGTATCCGATTGTGAACCATCCCGGCTGGCTGGACGATCGTCACTGTTACAACGGCCTGTGGGACTATCCGGATGAGAATGGCGGGCGGGAAATATATCAGCCGCTGGCGGACGAGTTGCAGCGGCAACGCGAGTTCTTCAGAGATGAGTTACACGTGGCAGCATGAGGTCAAGACAATGAACAACAATGGGGTCCCGCGGCCCGAATATCCGCGGCCACATTTTGTGCGTGACAAATGGTTGAATCTGAACGGCGAGTGGGAGTTTGCGTTCGATGATGGCGATCAAGGAATGAAAGATGGCTGGTGCGAGGGCCGCACCCTGCCGCAACGCATCATGGTGCCCTTCGCCTATCAGGCGGACCTGTCCGGCATCAACGATAAGTCCGTACACGAAGTCGTTTGGTACGCGCGCAACTTTGAAGTCCCGAAAGAATGGGAAGGCTGTGATGTGCTGCTGAATTTCGGCGCCGTCGATTACTACACGACCGTCTGGGTCAACGGTCAGGAAGTGGGCCATAACCAGGGCGGCCACGTTCCCTTTCAATTCGATATTGCGCCATACCTGCGCGAGGACACGAACCGCGTCATGCTGCGCGTCGAAGATCGACAGGATCCTCGTCAGCCGCGCGGCAAACAATCGTTTACCGGCCAGCCCTTTGGGATCGACTACTACTGCACCACCGGGATCTGGCAGACAGTTTGGCTCGAGGCGGCGCCGGCGATTCGGGTGGAAGAGCTGCGCATCATTCCGATTGCCGATCGCAACATCGTCTACATGAGCGTCTTTCTGCATGCGCCTTCGTCGAACTGGCGAATCGAGGTCGAAGTGTTCGATGGCGACCAGATGGTCACCCGTCACGAAGATCACACGGCCGTCGCCACCGGCCAGTTCATGCTGACGATTCCCTACGCAAAACTCTGGTATCCGCACTCGCCGCATCTCTATGACTTGACGGTCCGGCTGTATGAAGGCGAGCAACTGCTCGATGAAGTGCGATCATATTTCGGCATGCGCAGTATCGAATTGCGTAATGCGCAAGTGTTCATTAACGGCGAACCCACCTATCTGAAAATGGTCCTGGATCAGGGTTACTGGCCAGGCGGCTATATGACCGCGCCGACTGATGAAGCGCTGCAAACCGACATTGGTTGGACCAAGATGTTCGGGTTCAACGGCGCGCGCAAGCACCAGAAGATTGAAGACCCGCGCTGGCTTTATTGGTGCGATCGGCTCGGCCTGCTGGTTTGGGAGGAGATGCCGAACGCCCGCGAGTGGTCGCCTGACGCCGAAGAGTTGCTGTCCGCCGAATGGCAACGGGCAGTCCGCCGCGACTACAACCACCCGTGCATCATCGCCTGGGTGCCGGTGAATGAGAGCATGGGCTTTCCCGGACTGCAGCAGGAGCACCCGGGCCAGTATTCCTTTATTGAGCGCATGGTGCGCACGACGCGCCGGCTGGATGCCACGCGTCCGGTGATCGACAACGACGGCTGGGAACACAGCGACATTACCGACATCTGCGCGATTCACGACTACACGCCGAGCGCGGAAAAACTGCAGGAACGGTACGCGGAGGTTTTGTCGGGCGGCGATCTTCCGGCGCGCGTGTGGTTGCCCGAGAAGCCGCTGTTTGCGAGCGGCTCGAAGTACCGCGGACAGCCGATAATCCTTTCAGAAATCGGCGGCTTTCTGAATATTCCGCCCGACATCCCGCCCGAGCAGCGCGATTTGCTGTACCGGTTCTACGATTCATTCAACACGCCGGAAGAGTTCGCGGCGAAATATGAAGACCTGATGCGCGGCATGTCCTCGCTTAAGTTTCTCGCGGGCTTCTGCTATACGCAGCTTACGGATATCGAACAGGAGATCAACGGCCTGCTCACCTTCGACCGGCATCCCAAGATACCCCCGCATCAAATTTATGAAATCCATCAACAGGCGTTTCGCGAGCAGCGACGGGATAGTAAGAACTGACTCCGATCGCCGCGTCGCGGCTCGAGAATCATTAATTACGTCAACCCAAGGCTCGCGGACTCGCCTTGGGCTTAACTCTGAACGCCGCTCCGCAGCTCTCTCGGTTTAAGCAAAGGCAAAAAGCAAAAGCGGCTCCAATCTTTCGATTGAAGCCGCTTCGTGGTAAGCCAATCTGAAGATTGGCGGAGCGGGCGCAAACTAACAGTTTGCGTTACATGCCCATGCCGCCGCCCATGCCGCCCATGCCGCCCGGCATCGGAGCCTTGTCCTCTTCAGGAATCTCCGAAACCATGGCTTCAGTGGTAAGCATCAGCCCCGCGATTGACGCCGCGTTCTGCAACGCCGTGCGCGTGACCTTGGCCGGATCGATGACACCCGCCTTCACGAGGTCTTCGAATTTTTCGGTGGCCGCGTTGAAGCCGAAGTTGTCGTTCTTGTCGCCGCGTACTTTTTCGACCACAACCGCGCCTTCCTTGCCGGCGTTCTGCACGATTTGGCGAAGCGGCTCCTCGAGCGCGCGCCGCACAATCGCAACACCGATCTGCTCATCCGCATCGCCGTCCTTGGCCACGTCGAATTTGTCGAGCACTTTCGCCGCGCGAACCAGCGTCACGCCGCCGCCGGGAACGATGCCCTCTTCGACCGCCGCGCGGGTCGCGTGCATTGCATCTTCGACGCGAGCTTTCTTTTCCTTCATCTCGGTCTCAGTCGCAGCGCCGACTTTGATCACGGCCACGCCGCCCACCAGCTTCGCCAGACGCTCTTGCAGCTTCTCGCGATCATAGTCGGAGGTCGTCTCCTCGATCTGGGCGCGAATGGTCTTGACGCGACCTTCGATGTCGCCCTGCTTGCCCGAACCTTCCACGATCGTCGTGTTGTCCTTGTCGATCGTGATCTTCTTCGCGCGGCCGAGATCCTGCACCTGCACGCCTTCGAGTTTGATCCCGAGATCCTCGCTAATCACCTTGCCGCCGCTCAGAATGGCGATGTCCTCGAGCATCGCCTTGCGGCGATCGCCGAAGCCCGGCGCCTTCACGGCCGCGACGTTCAGGGTACCGCGCAGCTTGTTGACCACCAGGGTGGCCAGCGCTTCGCCTTCGACGTCCTCAGCAATGATCAGCAGCGGCTTGCCCATCTTGGCAATCTGCTCCAGCAACGGCAGCAGGTCCTTCATCGAGCTGATCTTCTTTTCGTGGATCAGAATCAGCGCGTTCTCGAGACTGGCTTCCATGCGCTCCGGATCGGTCACAAAGTAAGGCGAAAGATAGCCACGGTCGAATTGCATACCTTCGACAACTTCCAGAGAAGTTTCCATGGTGCGCGATTCTTCGACGGTGATCACGCCGTCCTTGCCGACCTGGTCCATCGCCTGCGCGATGATGCCGCCAATCGTCGCATCACCATTGGCCGAAACCGTGCCGACCTGCGCGATCGCATCACCCTTAACCGGCTTGGCCAAACGATGAATCTCTTCGGTGGCCCGCTCGACAGCCTTGTCGATACCACGCTTGAGGGCCATCGGGTTGGCGCCGGCCGCAACGGTTTTCACGCCTTCGCGGAAGATCGCCTGGGCCAGAACAGTGGCGGTGGTGGTGCCGTCACCGGCAACATCGGAAGTCTTGGAAGCGACTTCGCGCACCATCTGCGCGCCCATATTTTCGAGCGAGTCCTTCAACTCAATCTCTTTCGCCACGGTCACACCGTCTTTGGTGATCGTCGGTGAACCGAATTTCTTGTCGATCACGACGTTGCGGCCCTTGGGACCGAGCGTGATCTTAACCGCGTCGGCGAGCTGATTAATTCCGCGCAGAATCGCCGCGCGTGACTCCTCGCCGTGAACTACTTGCTTTGCCATCTTCTGTATTCTCCTCGTTAGATTTCAATGTTGCCTCGGCAGCGGGCGACGCCAATTGCAGGAGCGATGCATGCGGCTCCGGCCTTGGTCACCCGGCTCCCGTTCCTACTTGCCGCCCTTTTTGCCGGCGGCCGCGCGCTGGATGACTCCGAGAATCTCGTCTTCGCGCATGATCAAAAACTCTTCGTCGTCGAGCTTAACTTCTGATCCGCTGTATTTGCCGAACAGAACTCGATCGCCGACCTTCACATCCAGGGTCTGACGAGTGCCGTCCTCGCGGTACTTGCCTTCGCCAACGGCGACAACTTCGCCTTCCTGTGGTTTTTCTTTAGCGGTATCCGGGATGATAATCCCGCCGCGAACCTGCTCGCCTTCTTCAATGCGCCGCACAATGATGCGATCGTGAAGTGGCCTGATATTTACTGCCATAACTTCTGTCTTGCTCCTCTCAATTGAGTGATTTTGGACACAAACTTACTAATCAGAACTATGATTCACTTCCCAGTTTTGGCAATCTGGAATTATGAGTGCTAGAAAAATATAGTCAACCGAAAGTGGGTTGTCAACCGCGTGATTTGGCGAACAACCATGCCGGAAAGCCGAGCGTTATTGAGCGCGCAGGGCGAGATTAATGACCGCCACTTCATGAGGTCAGGGCCACCCGCAGTTGCCGGGGACCACCGGAATTTACGCACCGCTACCGCGGGCGGTACTGACCCGTAGCCGCACCACAAGGTAATCGAAGTGGTTCCACCTCCGAATCATCTCCGGCGCGCCGGTTTTTTAGGCGGAACGACGGCCGTTTCGGCGCGCTCCCACTCATCCATTAAGTCAGCCAGCCGTTTTTGCGCCTGCTCATACTCGTCGTTAGTGGCCACCAACCGGGTAATGTCACGCGCAATTTCCGGCTTGGCCATGCGCTCGGTTAACTCCTTGACGAGGGTCTCGACCTGCGAAATCTCCAGTTCGATGGTTTGCGAATCGCGGGCTTTCTTTATGACTTTAACCCGGGCTGAATCGATGGCCTTCGCTGATTGCGCTGCAGCTGCACGTGGTGACTTGTTCCGCCGGGCTCCGAAATCCTGACTTCCGCCGGTCTGATTTGAGGATTTCGCTGCGGCCTCGGTGTTCGTCGGACGCGCAGGATTCGCCCTATCCGCCTTCCAATCGTGGTACTCGGTATAGTCGCCGTTGTAATGTTCGACATGGCCGGCGCCGTCCAGCGCCAGTATTTGGGTCGCCACGCGATCGAGGAAAAATCGGTCATGACTAATCGTGACGATAGTCCCTTCATACGCTTCGAGGGCGTCCTCGAGTGCCTCGCGCGAAGGGATATCCAGGTGATTAGTCGGCTCGTCCAGCACCAGCACGTTCACCCCGGAATAGATCAACTTCGCCAGCGCGAGTCTGCCCTTCTCTCCGCCGGAAAGATCGCGGACGTGCTTGTAAACGTCATCGCCGAAGAAAAGGAACTTGGCGAGAAATGATCGCAGCTCTCCCGAGGTCGCCGACGACGGCGCCACGCGGCGCAGTTCCATGATGATTTCGTTTCGCTCGTCGAGATCGTCCAATTGTTGCGCGTAGTATCCGATTTCGACTTTGCTGCCCCAGCGAACTTCACCCGTGAGCGCGGGCAATTTCCCGAGGATCGTTTTCAAGAAGGTGGTTTTGCCTGAACCGTTCGGACCGATAATGCCAAGGCATTCGCCCCGTCGCAGTATCAAAGAGATGTCCTGGGCCAGCATCTTGTCGCCGTAACCAACGGCGACTTCTATGGTTGTCAGCACATGCGTGCCTGCCCGCTCGATGTCCTGAAGCTGGAAGTTACCTGCGGCCTGGTCGGCACGCACGGCCTCAACCCGCTCCAGCCGGGCGAGCATCGTGCGGCGCGATTTTGCCTGCTTCGTCTTCTGGCCGGCGAGGTTCTTGCGAATGAACTCCTCTGTCTTGGCAATCAGGCGCTGCTGGTTCTCGAAGGCGCGCTGCTGAATCTCGCGCCGTTCTTCGCGCTCGACCACAAACTCGGAATAGTTGCCCTTGTAGCTCGCGGCCTGGCCATTCTCGATCTCGACGATTCGCCGGCACGAGCGATCAAGAAAATAGCGATCGTTCGAGACGATCACGAACGCGCGCGCATAGGTCTGCAGGAACTCTTCCAACCATTCAACCGCGCCCACATCAAGGTGATTGGTCGGCTCGTCGAGCAACAGGATATCGGGCTCTGACAACAGCAGGCGGGCCAGACCCAGACGATTCTGCTGACCGCCCGACAATTTGCCGGTCTCCATCTGCCAGGTGTCACGGTCGAACCCGAGTCCTTGTAGGATTGCCTCAGCCTTTGCCGAATATTCGAAGCCGCCTTCGCGTTCGTACTCGTGCTGGAGATCGCTGTAGCGGGCGAGCACTTTTTCGAGGTCGTCGCCGGCGTCCCCCATCCGATGCTCCAGCTCATGCATTTCATGTTCGATCTGCTGGAGGCGGCCAAACGCAGCGAGCGCCGATTCGTGAACCGTCGAGCCCGCGTCGAAGTGGACATGCTGCGCCAGCAGGCCAAGCTTCAATCCGCGGGCGCGCACCACTTCGCCGCGATCCGGCGTCTCTTCGCCGGCCACCAGCCGGAAGATCGTAGTTTTGCCGGCGCCGTTGCGGCCGACCAATCCCACGTGTTCACCGGGATTGATCTGGAACGAAGCGCCGCGCAAGACATCCTGCGCCGCGTAAGATTTATGAAGGTCTGAGAGGCGAAAAAGCATTTTCTGAGTAGCGCAAACTGTTAGTTTGCGACCGCAAGCCAACAGCTTGCGTTACACGCAAAACGGGCGCGGCCGCCAAACCACGCGAGGCGCCGCGCCCGCCGAACTCAGCGCTCAAAGGCGCTGTCTAAACCGGCTATTTCTTCGCCGGCGAAGCTGCCGGTGAAGTCGAAGCCTTCGCGGCCGCCGGCGAAGCGGTACCGCTGCTCGCCGGGGTGGCGCTTCCCGGCTTCGCCGCGTCTGCCGACGCCGGTCGCATGCCGCCGAGATTTGCCGGATTCGAAAGCATGTTCGCCGCAAACTGGTTCACAATCTTCGCTTCGGACTGGGCCACTTCCAACAGAGCGGCATTAATAATTTCCTTCCGCTGGTCGGTCAGCGCCTGGGTAATCCGCTGGCGCACGCCCTGACTCTCAAGGGTCAGGTTTTCGGTTTGCAGCCGCTTGTCGGCAAGTTTGAAGATGTACCATTTGCCGCTCGGAAAGCGGACCGGATCGGTCCGATCGCCGATTTGCATTGGGCCAAAGAACTTGGCCACCAGATCGGCCGGAAATCCGTTGTTCTTGAGATCGTCCTCAGTAGCGAAGCCGATGTCGCCGCCGCGCGGCACCGAATTTGGATCCTCGCTGCGCGCCCGCGCCACCGTGGCAAAGTCGGCGCCGCTCTTCAGCTTATTATTGATATCGTCAATCTTTGCCTTGGCGTCCGTGTCGTTCTTAGCGTCATCGCTGGAGATTCCCTGCTGGCTGTTATCGGCCGGGTCCACCATAATCATCGCCAGGGCAACGCCACGCGCGTTCACAAACTGGGTTTTGTTGGTGTTGTAGTAGTCTTCGACTTCCCGATCGCTAATCGTGATCTTGCCCGCGTACTTCTCCTGCAGCGAGTTGATAGCCAGGTCCTTCTTCGCGTCTTCGCGCACCGCTTCCATGCTCATGTTTTGCTCTTTGAGTTGGCGGGCGAAGTCTTCGTCGGTCAGGCCGGCCTGCTGCTTCTGGGAATTGATCGAACTGGTGATCTGTTCCTCAGTCGGCAGCAGTTTCTCCTGTTCGGCGCGTTGAAACAGCACTTCGCGTTGAATGAGCTTGTCGAGCACCGTCAGCCGCGCCTGGGCCAACTCGTGGGCGGACATTTTCGATTCATTGCCGTTGGCCTGCTGGTGGATGATCCGCTCAACTTCCGACAGCATGATCTTCTTGCCGTTGACCGTCGCGGCGACGGTATTATCGGGGGTTTCAGTGCTTGAGCCGCAGCCGGCCATGATTAAGACGCCGCACAGCAGCGCCGCCAGCATCACAAAGCTCTTTTCTCTCTTGTTCACGTTCTTGTTTACTCCTTCGGTGGCTAAAGCCTTTGTTTCAATTTCGAGGGATGGCGTGGGTGGCAGATTCGCGCCTTGACCCGTCATGAAATCGTTTGTTATAAATTTCGTTTCAATTGATCGCGGCGATCCACACTGTGGCGTCGTACGCCAACAGGAGATCAGTCATCATG
>Ga0126383_10000293_pt1 | contig 26362 bp, 29 predicted proteins | sample PanSoiMetPlot_35_FD_96882 | JGI IMG/M metagenome (GOLD analysis project Ga0126383, IMG submission 96882) | Tropical forest soil microbial communities from Panama - MetaG Plot_35 | ecosystem: Environmental > Terrestrial > Soil > Tropical forest > Bulk soil | place: Panama | collected 2016-02-17 | reverse complement strand
GACTTGCAGATACAAGCCGCCGCCGTCGCCGAATAGGCCGGGCGTCTTGCACTTCTTCACAAACAATGCGGTCCGCCGTCCGATGTGTGCCATCTGATGTCGCTCCTAGTTCGCTCCCGTTTGTCGTACCCACAAAAAACCCACAGGAAAGTTCCCGGTTGCGGGCGACAACTACCGACGGACAAAGCCGGCAAAATTATGAATCGTGCTGGAATCCCTGGTACTTGTGCGACGATGCTCGACGATGGCCGACGATGGCGGGCAGTGCCAATAGCTGCTTCCTCGGGAGCGGCTTTTCGTCAATCCGTACAATTCTGGCAAGCGGCTGATCTTCCAGCAACGAAAGCGGTCGGTTTCCGAGGTGTTTGCGCTGTCGCCTTAATCGATCGAGTGCCCGACCATCGCCGTGAGCTCTTTAACCAAGCGATCGGAAACGCGACCGCTCGTCGGCAAATTGTGGTCGCGCTCGAACTTCGCGATCGCGGCGCTGGTCGCGTCGTCCAGTATTCCAGACGCTTTAACTTGACCGTAGCCGTATTCAGCCAGGGCGCGCTGTACCGCTGCGATCCGCGGCGACGGGCCGATCAATTCGGTAATCGCATCGTTGCGTCGGGCCGCGACCGGCTGTGGCGCGGACGCAGTTGCGACCGGACGCGCGGGCGTGCCGGTTATAAGCGGTTTTAGCGAATCGTTTTTAGCAGTTGATAATTTAGTGTCGAGAAACGGCGCCTGCGTATTGGACTGCAGGTAGATTGCGTTCACGACAATAATAAGGGCGGTTGCGACCGCGGCGATAAACGCAACCGAGTCTACCGGGCGTCGCGCTATGGGATGCCAGGCTTGAAAGCCTAAAGCGCCCGCCCCCGTTACGATGCGCGAAAGAAATGACTGATGCCGCCGCCTAGGCACGCGTGACGCCCTCCCCGTCGCTAGTCCAGCAAATGGTGGCAAAGCCGGCTTAAGCGAACGCTAAGGCGCAACAGTTCCCACCCCCGCGGCAGGTACTCCGATCTGACGCGAAAATTGGGCGATATGCGAAGAAGAATCGCTGATAAGACGCGGAAGTGCCTTGGAGCGGGCCCGCTTCATTCGAATATTAACCTAAACAAAGGTTTTCTATTTGTTCGAAAATTAGCGGCGTATTCTCTTCAAATCTGGACAAAATTCGACCGGCCGCGGCAACGCCGGTTTTAAGGCTCCCTGCTAGGCTTGCGACCGCGGGCAAGGGATGTGCCGCAGGGGAATGGGTGTCATGTTCTTTCTATTGCGTATGGCGTTTTGGCTCGGGCTCGTCCTGGTCCTGTTGCCGAGCGGCTCTTCACAACGGCCCCAAGGCAGTCAGGTTGCCGCGTCGGAAGCGATTTCGGCCGCATCGGCGACTGTAGGCGACTTACGTCAATTCTGCGCGCGTCAACCGGACGCCTGCACGGTCGGGTCGCAGGTCGCGAGCCAGCTCGGATCGAGAGCACAGGCCGGCGCGAAAATGCTTTACGAGTTTGTCACCGAAACTCTGAAGCGAAAAGAGACCGGCGGCGACAATGCCCGCCATGATGGCAAACCAGCGGACCGCGCGTTGGCGGACAAGGACTCGCAGAATACGCTGACCCCGGCGGATCTTGCCGCCCCGTGGCGGGCCCCGGCGCCGTGGAAGGACACCCGCCACGCGGTGTGACCTTCGTGAGGCTGGCCCCCGACCGCGTCTGAGCCCTCGACCCTCCGGCCGAGATATCGACCTCTGCAGCGTTGCTCTCTATATAAAAGCCGGCGCGAATGACGAGCGTTCGAGCTTGGACACCATGGCTGACATTGACGAGATCATCGGCAATTTTGCGGTCCTGGACGACTGGGACGATCGCTATCGCTACCTCATTGAATTGGGGCGGGAGCTGTCGCCGTTAGCGGAGGCGGCGCACAGCGAAGCCAACAAGGTTCAGGGTTGCGCGAGCCAAGTCTGGCTCGACACCACTGTGCGCCCGAACGGCGCCGGCGGCCCGGTGCTGACGTTTGCCGGCGATAGTGATGCTCATATCGTGCGCGGATTGATTGCAATCCTATTCGCCGTCTATTCGGGCAAGAGCGCCAGGCAGATTCTGAACACCGATGCCGTCAAACTGTTCGAAGGCATGGGTTTGCGGGAGCACCTCACGCCGCAGCGTTCGAATGGTTTCCGTTCCATGGTGGAACGGATTCGCTCCGACGCGCGCGCCGCGCTCGCTGCCGCCGCATAGCGGTGCAGCGCGCTTGCAGGCATTTCATCTTCAAGCGCTTTGTTCCATGTGATTGCGCAGTTCGGTGATCGATCCGAAACGCAGCGTGCCCTCCGGCAACTGCGCTTCGATCGACCCATCCGAGTAGAGCGTATACGGCATGCCGTTGACGACGCCCGATTTGAGCACCGACACCCCCGCAGCCGTGTTATCTGGATAAGTCGCGGGTGCCGGCGCATTGGTCGCACCGGCGCTATGCTGTGATTGGATCGGAGACACGCCGGCGCTCTGAACCGTCGGAACGGGAGCCGCTTCGATGGCACGCGACGGACGTGGGCCTTTCGGCCACAGCGCGTCGAGGGCCGGTTCGCTTTGTCGTTCGTCTGCACTTGGGCGCCGCAAACTCGCCAATAGGTGGAGCCCGGTCCGCGTTGACGCCGCTCCATTGCCGTTGCTGCCAGTGCGGTGTGCGTTGATTTCGGCGCTCGCGTCATGAGCAGCTGCGATCGCGATCTCGGGAACGACGGGCGATATTTTGTCCGCGGGGAATGTCGCCTCCGGGGACTTGTTCCTCAAAACGACGGTCGGCTGAGATTCGGGGACAGCCTTCGGTGCAAATAGAATCCGTGCCGGCTCACGTGATGTTTCGACGCTTTCTGAAGCTTTTGCGCCTTCTGCGATCGGTAGCGCGCGTGGCATCGGTCGTGACGCCAGCGTTCGCTCAATGCGTTGGAGCGTTCGCAATCCCGCGCCAAGCCCGATCAACAGGAGCCCGCCGGCCGCGGCAACAATCCCCGGCGTAAGGATCGTGGCATCGAAAGCGCCATCGCGCAGCGACACGCCCGATCCGACAAGGTCCACTCCAGCCGCGCTAAGTAACCCGCCAAACACCAACAAAAGCAAATACATGCGCTAATCCTGACGTTATGGGGCGGCGCCAAACTAATTTGCGTCGATATTGTGACCAGGCCTGCATAGCATGCAAGCCTTATTCCGCCGAATTGCTTTCGGCCGAAAATGGCCGGCGTTGCCGAGCCGGTCACTTGGGCCTATTGAGTTGGCCCTCTCTGGAGGAACCTTTCGGGTTTCCCGGCGGTTGCAACGAAAATATCCAGCCAAAGTTCACATTGAGGAGCACACCAATGGCATTCACCCTGCCCGATCTTCCTTATCCGTATGACGCGCTCGCGCCGCACATGTCACGCGAGACGCTCGAATTCCATCACGACAAACATCATCAGGCCTATGTGAACACCGGCAACAATCTGGCCAAAGGCACCGAATGGGAAAACAAGCCGGTAGAGGAAGTCGTGAAGGGTACGTTCGGTAAAAATCCCGGGCTGTTCAATAACGCAGCGCAGCACTTCAATCACATTCACTTTTGGCAATGGATGAAGAAGGGCGGCGGCGGCGACAAGCTGCCGGGCAAGCTCGAGAAGCAACTCACCTCAGACATTGGCCCATTGGCCAAGGTCAAGGAAGACCTGATCCAAGCCGGTGTCACGCAATTCGGTTCGGGCTGGTGCTGGCTCGCGGTGAAGGACGGCAAGCTGACAATCATGAAAACCCCGAACGGCGAGAATCCGCTTGTGCACGGCGCCAAGCCAATACTTGGCTGCGATGTATGGGAGCATTCCTATTACATCGATTACCGCAATCGGCGTCCCGACTACCTCAAAGCATTCTTTGACCACCTGGTAAATTGGGACCACGTCGGTGAAATGTTCGAGGCGGCGATGAAGTAAAAAGTTGAGATGCCAGTCGGGTTCTAAGCGCGGGCTTTGCGCCCCGCTTCTTGCATCCGCGCCGGCAAGCGAAGTGAGTACAATTCAGCATCGCTGCGCATTGACGCATTGTCAGGGGCTTAAACGCTCTTCATGACTTGAGCCGTAAATCTGACCGGGGCCGACCGTGCATCAAGCTGCAGCGACGCCGCTGCGCCTGCGATCAGGGGCAAACCGATCTGCGCGCTGGCTGGATGGGCTGGCGATCGGAGTGCTTGCCGTCACCGCAGTCACCGCCTTCGCGACATTCCGCGATTACGGCCTGGGTTGGGACGACTATACGCATTCCCAATATGGTGCGCTTCTAGTCTCTCTGTATCAGTCGAACTTTTCCGATCAGCGCGCGCTTTCATTCGTCAACCTCTACATGTACGGCGGCGGTTTCGATATCCTGGCAACGCTCGCCGCCAAGATACTTCCGTTCGGCCTATTCGAGACACGACGTCTGCTTGGCGCTGTGGTCGGGCTGGTCGGTTTGTGCGCGACGTGGCGGCTTAGTCGCCGGCTGGGCGGTCCGGTTGCCGGCCTAGTGGCGATCACCCTGCTCGCCACGTGTCCGCTGTACTACGGCCATATGTTCATCAACGCCAAGGACGGACCGTTTGCTGCGGTCATGGCGGTCGCGCTGCTCGGCCTCATTCGCGCCTTTTTAGAATATCCGCGCGCCACGCCGGCAACCATTGCGCTGTGTGGGCTTGGCATCGGTCTCGCCATCGGAGCGCGGGTCCTCGGGGGCTTCGCAGTGGCGAATGCGCTGCTGCCGCTCCCCCTTATTGCGGCGATTCGCTGGCGCGCGATCGGCGCAAAATCGGCGTTGAATGAGTGCGGAGCATTTCTCCTACCGCTCTTGCCCGCAGCAATTCTTGCTTATCTCGTGATGGGCTTGGTCTGGCCCTGGAGCGTACTTTCGCCGCTCAATCCATTCCGCGCGGTCGAGTATTTCTCGAATTTTTTTGAGAAGCCTTGGCGCGAACTGTTCGACGGCCAATTGATCCCGGTGATCGATATGCCGCGATCCTATGTGCCGACATTGTTCGCATTCCAGATGCCGGAATTGCTGCTAGCGCTCGGTCTTTGTGGCATGGCCGGCGCGATGTTTGCCATTGTGAAAAATGCCGACCGCAGCACAAGCGCTGCCGGCCGTCGTGCCGCGCTACTGGCAACAGTTCTGGCCGTCGCTCTGCCGGTGCTGATCACGGTCGCGACCCGACCGGCGATGTACAACGGTATCCGCCACTTCGTCTTTGTGCTGCCGCCGTTCGCGGCACTCGCCGGATTGGCCGGCGCGCACATCGGCAAGCGCCTTGGCCAGCACGGGAGGCCCGCTGCCGGTGCGGGCATTCTGGTTCTTGTTGCCGGCTTGGCCTCTCCGATTGTCGATATGGTGAGGCTGCATCCATACGAGTACACGGATTACAACCATCTCGCCGGCGGCATCCCCCGCGCCCGGCAAAATTACATGCTCGACTATTGGGGTCTGTCGCTGACCCAGGCGTCACGACGGCTATTGACGGAGATTTCCGATCGACATGAGCGGCCGCCGCACGGGCAGTGGAAAATCGCAGTATGCGGACCACACCCGCCGGTCGCTGTCGCCCTGGGGCCGCAATTCACCACGACGTGGAACCCCAAAGAGGCCGATTTCGCCATGGTGGTCGGTGAATTCTATTGCGCCAAGCTCGATGCGCCGGTTGTTTTCGACATCGTGCGCGAAGGGGTCGTGTACGCCCGATTGTATGACTTACACGGCCGGTCAGTTTCCTCCCTGCTGACCGTGCCCGGAATCGAGCAAACAAATTACTGATTTTTCACGCCGGCGCGGCCTCGATCGGCATATAAGCCGACAAACCTGAGAGGCTTAGGCGTTCACTGCAATGGGCTCGACCTCGGTCGGCGGCAGCAATTTCGGCGCGACGAAACGTCCCTGCTCGATATCTTCGATCTGCCGATCGATCTGTTTCATCACATAGCGGGAATATGGCCCGACATGGAGATAAAACGCCATCAGCGTGACGATGCCGCGAACCGAATTCGGGTTGATCGACATGCAGGTGGTGAATGCTTTCCAAAACCGCTCACGCCCTTCAGGCAGGCGCGACATTAGATCATGCACCAGCTTTATTGTGCTCACCCTGCCGCGGATATCACCCTTCGGCAGTTCTTTGCGCCGATCCGAGCAGTCAAGCATCGCGGCGAGACGCTCCAATCGTCCACAAAACGCATCCGGATCGTAGATCTTCTCCAAGATCTTCCTGTAATCGCGCAGGATGTCCAAACGCGGCCGTTTGGTCTCGTAATTCACCCCGGCAGTGCACTGATCGCCTTTGCCGGCCGGCGCGGCATCATGGTCGACATGCAAGCGGCCCTCGCGCGCCAGCCGCCGCGTGAGCTGGGTATTCGGCAGTGCGTAAAGCAAGCCCACCATCGCGATCGGAATGTTGGCTTCCTCGATAAGATGGATCATCGGCTGAGCAACCGATCCCTTCTCGGTGTCGAAGCCGACGATGAAGCCTGCGGTAACCGACATGCCGGCGCGATAGATCTTGTGGACGCTGTCGGAGATACTGCGTCTCGTATTCTGCTTCTTGCGCGCCGCAGCGAGCGTCTCCTCGTCCGGGCTTTCGATACCAACGAAGATCGCGAAGAAATTGCTCCTTCGCAGCATCTCCAACAAGTCAGCATCGTCGGCGAGATTGAGTGAGGCCTCGGTCGTAAACTCGAACGGATAATCGTGTTCTTTGACCCAGGTCTCGAGCACGGGCAGGAAAGCTTTGATGGCTTTTTTGTTGCCGATCAGATTGTCGTCGACGAAATCGACATGTCCGCGATAGCCGAGCTGATACAGCGCTTCGAGCTCGGCAAGCATCTGCGCGTGGGTCTTGGTCCGCGGCGCACGGCCGTAGAGTTCGATGATGTCGCAGAACTCGCAGGTGAATGGGCATCCACGCGAGAATTGCACGCCGATGTAGAGGTACTGATCGAATTTGAGTAGGTCGAAGCGCGGAATCGGCGTCTTGGTCACGTCGACCTGGAATTTCGGCGCCTCGAAAGTGCCTTCGCGCTGGCCCTGTTCCCAGGCGGCGATGAATTTGTCGAGAATTCCCTCGGCCTCGCCGATCACGCGGAAATTTGCTGCGGCGTAGCGGTGCGGGCTTGAGCTCACGTCGGGGCCGCCGACGGCCACCGGCAGACCGCGGACGCGGCACATTTTGATGAGATCGAGCGTGTCGGCCTGCTGAAACAGCATGCCGCCGGTCATCACCATATCGGCCCAGGCGAGATCGCTCTCGGCGAGCTCTTCGGTATTACGGTTCACCAGCCGGACATTCCACGATTTGGGCAACAGAGCCGCGACCGTGATCAAGCCAAGGGGAATAGCCGGATAACGCGCGCCGACGAGCTCGCAGGCTTCGGAAAAGTTCCAGAATGAATCCGCCATGAAGCGCGGATAGATCATGAGCACATTACAGGCGGTCGCCGCCCGCAAAGCTGCGATGTCGCTGCGCTGCTGTTCCAAGAGGACCCCACCCCGTGCCGCACGGCACAATGCGCGCAGTATGGCCGTATTGAGCGATAATTCAAGAACAAAGCCGTTCGCCAACGACCTTGGTGTGCGACAAAGAAATACAACGACAACATGGATTTACCGCCATTCGTAAAAGCGGCTGTTGAGTTCCATAGGAAAATTTGTGCGCGCCATGCCGCCGCCCGGGCGAAGCGACCGCAATTGGATCGCAACCCGGGCGAACGGATCGGAAGGGGCTTATTGGCGGGGTGAGAAATTCTGATCGCTGTAAGGCAGTAGGACGGGACGCCGGATCACGATGAAGGCGTGATCCAGCGTGCGGTGGCATGCATTGCAGCCGGCGCTCAACTGATCGAAGGCGGACACAAACGCGTCGTGGTCCTTGGCATCGATCGCTTTCTCCAGTTGGGACATGCCCCCCCCGACATGCTGTTGGGCGAGATCCCCGCCGAGAAGCTTGGCGACGTCGTCAAAACCATCCTTGAGTTGGTCGATTTCGTAATCCGCCAGTGGCCAATTGCCGGCATCTCCGGCAAACCACAATTTGATGTGGCGCATTTGCTGCTGCACCATCATCTCGCCCAAACGAGGCAAACCTTCTGCCTCATCTACCGATCCGTCGCCTTGTTTGCCGCTGGGTTCCGCGCAAGCGAGTCCTGCGGCGAATACCAGTCCCGAAAGCAGCGCGGCAAACATCGGCTTCATTGCCATCTCCTCGCCGACGCCATGTTAGCCAACTGGCGCCAGCGATTCGCTGCAGGCTTTCGCACGCGCATCTTGGCAGGCCTGGTAGAGCGCGGGGCAGGTCTTTGCCGCGTTGAGCGCCGCATCGATCGACTTGATCCGGTCCGCCACCGCGCGGGACTGCTCGTTATAAATCAATACCGCATCAATGCGTTCGATGCCGCGGTCGGTCATTAAAAAGCGTTCGGCACCGCTGAAAAAAGCGGTCGCCGTCTTGATCGCATCATTGAGCTTTTTAGTGTACTCGGTGTTGAGTTTCGGATCCGGCTTGACCGCGCGTGCCTGCACTGCGAGCGCAGTGTAGAGCACATTGAGCTTGAAATAAGCGCCACCGCATTGCGCAAGCGCCAGCCAGTATGGCCTGCCATTGTACGCGCCCGGCAGCGTCACGACCGTGTCCCGTTTGTCGACCGAAACGGCCGGCGCGGGCCGTTCGGTTTCCTTGGGTTCGCGTTCACGCCGGTGGCGGGTCTGTGCGTTCACGCTGGCCGCAACCAGCGCGGCTGTAAAGATGAAAACCAATTTGGCAGCGGTCGTTCTTCTCATCTTAGAACGTTTCAGTCTGAGCTTTACGGGTCCAATATAGACCGGTTCAGAACTTCTCGACCCAAGGCCGCAACTCGATCTCCCAAGCCCATGCACTTCGCGGCTGGCGCAGCAGATCCATATAGGTCTGCGCGATAGCATCCGGATCGAGCAAGCTGTCAGGCTTATCCGATGGGACTGGCCGCGTTTGGCTACGGATCCCGCCATCGATCACAATGTGGCCGACGTGAATGCCGTGCGGTGACAATTCGCGCGCCAGGCTTTGCGCCAAACCCCGCAGAGCAAATTTGCCCATCGCGAAGGGCGCCGACTGCGCATAGCCCTTCACGCTCGCCGAGGCGCCGGTAAACAAGATCGCGCCATGGCCGCGCGGTAACATGCGCTTGACTGCTTCCTGTGCAACCAGAAACCCGCCATAAGCCGTGACCGCAATGGATTTTTCGACTTCGGCCGGATCGAGGGCCACGAACGGTCCGCGGGTGCGATAGCTGGCATTATAAACGACGACATCCGGCGCGCCGAACCCATCGTCGAGCTGAGCGAACAGCTTGGTCACCTGGCCGCGGTCGGTGGCGTCGCAAGCAAGCGCCATCGCGCCTGTCTCCTTGGCGAGATCGGCGAGATTGGCAGCCCGCCGGGCGGCGAGCGCGACTTTGATGCCCGCTTTGTTAAAGACCTGGGCCAGCGAGGCGGACACCCCCGAACCGACACCCACGATCAATGCTGTCCGATACCCATGCTCCGCCATGATGTCCTCTTGATTGCCGCCGCCGATCTCCCCACCTGCCAAACCGGGGTTTCAACGCCATGCAGCGTTTGCTGATTGGAATTGGGCTCGCGCTGGTGCTCACCGGGATCGCCTGGCCGCTGTTGTCGCGCATCGGGCTCGGCCGTTTACCCGGCGACATCATGGTCCAGCGCGGCAGCACGAGCTTTTATTTTCCTCTCGCGACCTGCATCATAATCAGCATCGTGCTCAGCGCCCTGATGTGGCTACTGAACCGCTGATAGTCAATCGATCACGGCGATGGCGTTGATTTCGACCAGACAGCGCGGATCCGTGGCCAGCCGCACGACTTGAACGGTAGTCGTTGCCGGCTTGGCATCGCGGAAATATTCGCCCCAGACACGGTTGAGCGCATCTTGGTCGCTCAGATCGGTGACGAAACGGTCAGCCGTAACCACATCGGCAAAAGTGGCGCCCACCGCCTCAAGCCCGCGTTTGAGATTTTCCAACGCCGCCCTCGCCTGCCCGGCCATATCGCGCGGCATGGCGTCGAACTCCTCCGGTCGGTGCGGATGATGATGATAAACCGGTGCCGCGGTGACTCCGGCGAGATAGACCGTCGTTCCGCCTTTCACCTTGATGGCCGGTGCATAGGGCATCCACAAATCCGGCGCATCCGGCCAATGCACGTGGTCGATGGTTTTGGGCATTTGCTCGGCTCCATCCGCTGCTCGAAGTCAGTGTACAAGCGGCCGTGAGCACGAGTCACATCCGAAATACGCCGAACTTGGTCTCCGGGATTGGTGCATTCAGCGTCGCGGAAAAACACAGAGCGAGCACGCGGCGCGTTTCGGCCGGCGTGATGATGCCGTCGTCCCACAGCCGCGCCGTGGCGTAATAGGGGTTGCCTTCGGCGTCATATTGCTCGCGGATCGGCTGTTTGAACTCCTCTTCCTCGACCTCCGACCATTTCTTGCCTTCGGCCTCGATATTGTCCCGGCGCACGGTCGCGAGCACCGAGGCCGCCTGTTCGCCGCCCATGACCGAGATGCGCGCGTTCGGCCACGTGAACAGGAAACGCGGACCATAGGCGCGGCCGCACATGCCGTAATTACCGGCGCCGTAGGAGCCGCCGATGATCACCGTGATCTTCGGCACCTGCGCGCAGGCCACCGCCGTGACCATCTTGGCGCCGTCCTTGGCGATGCCGCCGGCCTCATAATCGCGTCCGACCATGAAGCCGGAAATATTTTGCAGGAACAGAAGGGGCACGCGGCGCTGGCAGCACAGTTCGATGAAATGCGCGGCCTTGAGAGCGCTTTCGGAAAATAGGATGCCGTTGTTGCCGAGGATACCGACCGGCATGCCGTGGATATGGGCAAAGCCGGTGACCAGCGTCTGGCCGTAGAGCGCCTTGAATTCATCGAGCTCGGAATCGTCGACGAGCCGGGCAATGACCTCCCGCACGTCGTATTGCTTCTTCAGGTCAACCGGCACGATGCCGTCGAGCTCGGCAGCATCGAATTGCGGCTCTCTTGGCTTTCGCAAAATTACATCACGCGTCTTCGCACCGTTCAAAGTACCGACGATGCGGCGACAGAGCGCCAGTGCGTGGCGATCATTCTCGGCGTAATAATCGGCAACGCCGGATTTTTTCGCATGCACGTCGGCGCCACCCAGCTCCTCGGCGGTGACAACTTCGCCGGTCGCCGCTTTGACCAGCGGCGGCCCGCCGAGAAAGATCGTGCCCTGGTTGCGCACGATGATGGTTTCGTCCGACATCGCCGGGACGTAAGCGCCGCCTGCCGTGCATGACCCCATCACCACGGCGATCTGGGGGATGCCGGCCGCCGACATAGTCGCCTGGTTATAGAAAATGCGGCCGAAATGGTCGCGATCAGGAAATACTTCAGTCTGGTGCGGCAGGTTCGCGCCGCCCGAGTCGACCAGATAAATGCACGGCAGCCGGTTCTCGCGCGCAATTTCTTGCGCCCGCAAGTGCTTTTTCACTGTCATCGGATAGTAGGTGCCGCCCTTGATCGTGGAGTCGTTGCAAACGATGACGCATTCGCGCCCGGCTACCCGGCCGATACCGGTGATCAGACCGGCGGCGTGGATAGCATCCTCGTACATGTCGTTTGCCGCGAGCGGCGATAATTCCAAAAACGGTGTCCCCGAATCGATCAGCGTCATGACCCGCTGCCGCGGCAGGAGCTTGCCCCGGCCGAGGTGCCGCTCGCGAGCACGCGGCGGCCCGCCCTCGGCTGCCGTGGCCCGGCGGCTTTCGAGTTCCGCGATCAGAGCCCGCATGGCCGCTTGGTTGGTGCGGAATTCTCTGGATTTGCAGTCGATCTTTGAGACGATTGCAGACACCAATTCCTCGCATCCCCGCCTGAACAGATATTCAGGAACGAACCTCTTTCCCCGCACGAAATATCACACGAGCAAGTCCGGAGAAACTTTGCCGGTCAGTACGCGTTGGGCAAGAGCATCGCAGCCGGGAAAGGACCTTCAGCGCGGGTGGCATGCGCAAACACCCAACTGGGAGGAGAGTGCTTGATGAAGAACAAACAGCAGACGTTGCTGGCCGGCGTTGCTGCGCTTGCGCTGCTTGTGGCAAGTGGGATCGCCTCCGCACAGCAAACCCAGCAGGACCAGAAGGGCGCCGGCGGCGCTGCGCAGAGCAGCATGCATAGCCAGCGCAGTGAACAGGGCGCCAAGAATCAAGGCAAGAGTCAAACTGCCAATCAGGGCTTAGAGAACCAGGGCGCTCAGCAAGGCAAAAACCAGAATGCGATGTCCAGGCAGTCCTCTGGGCAAAATGCGCAAAACGAAAGCAAAATGCAGTCTCGCCAGGGCAACGCCGGCAAGATGAGCAATGCCGGCAAGGGCGAAAAGTCCTTCAGCCGCAGCGCCCAGGAGCAGAAACAGAACAAGGGCGCCACCACGGGCGCCACCACCAACCGGACCGCGCAAGGTCAGCAAAAACAGTTTAATGCGCAGTCGAAGGCGACGCAGTCCAAGACTGAGTCTAAGACTGGGCAATTTGCTACCCAGCAGGGTAACCGGACCCAACGTGGCAGCAACACGGCGCAGCGCAATGAGCAGTTGAAGGGCCTGCAGGGCAGCACCAGAGCGCCAATGCAAGGCGCCACGTCGACCGAGCAGCGCGGTGCCGGCGCTGCCAACGTGTCGCTGAATGACCAGCAGCGCACGCAGATCCGCGAGACCATCATCAACTCGCGCAGCGTGCCGCGGGTGAGCCATGTCGACTTCAGCGTGAACGTCGGCACCGTGGTACCGCGCGGCCATATCCACTTGATGCGCGTGCCGGAGACCTTGGTGCGGATCCAGCCGCGATGGCGGCATTATCTGTATTTCGTCTTCAACAACGAGATCGTGATCGTTGATCCGCGCAGCATGAGGATCGTCGACGTCATGCCGGTTTAATGGACCGATGGCGAGAGAACAACTAAAGAGGGCGGCCCAAGGGCCGCCTCTTCTTGTTAATTGGACCGACCACGATCGGCCGCTAGGCGCGGACCTCCTGACGCTGGAAGATCACATAGCCGATAACGAACAACACGATCGCCGTGGCGATCATCCCGACCATCTGCGGCCACGCGATCAAGACGCTCTCGCCGAATGGCAGCGGTGCCCCGAGCACCGCACCTTGCAATTGGCTAAGATAAATCGGCCCCAGCGCCCGCGTGGTGGGATCTAATAAGGCGACTACGATCTCCGCATAGAGCGTGGAGGGAGAAAAGCGCGCCAGGATCTGCTCCAATTGCGCGGTGGCTGGCGTCTGCAGCCCGAGAGCGGTGTAGCGGGGATCCGGCGGCACGATGGCTTGCGCGAGCGCCCCGGAAAGCACCGGCCAAATGAACGTCACCAGCAGCCAAAGGCCGAGCGTCACCAGCGCCGCGGTCGCGGCCGAACGAAACAGAATCGAGAACAGCAAAGCAAGCGCCAGCCAAACGCCGGCATAGACGATGGTGACCAGGAGAAATACGAAACTGCGCGCAATTTCTTCCGCACCCGGCGGAATGCCGATGAGGAATAGACCGAGGCCGATGACAAGAAGCCAGAGCGTGATCAGGCTGATCGCAAGCGTGACCAGACCGGCGAGGAACTTTCCGAACAACAGCGCATCGCGATAAATTGGTTGCGACAGAATGCGCGACAGCGTGCGGCGATTATGCTCGCTGTTGACCGCATCGAAGCCAAGTCCGATCGCCATCAGCGGCACAAGAAACGAAAGAAACGAAACAAATGAGGGCAATGGGTCGCGCGATGTCGTGAACAGCCGTAGGAACAGGAATGGGTCTTCCGCCGTCGTGTCTTTGATTTGCTGAATCGCACCATACAGCGCTGCCAGTGCCACGAGCACGACCAGCCACTCCAGCACGCGCATGCGTATGCTGGTCAGGTGGTCCGAAAGCTCCTTGAGCATGACCACGCCGAGTCCGGAAAAGGCGGAGCCCTCACGCCGCATGGCGGGTCCTCTCCTGCGCAGCCTGCCGCGGCGCGGCCTCGAAATAGCGCGTATATATCGTCTCAAGGCTCGGCTCCTGCACGCCGAGATATTTCAGGCGACCCTGCATGGCGACCACCTCGGCCGCGGCTTCTGGCCGTACGTCCCGGTCGGCCTGCAGGCGCAGTTTATTGATACCGGCTTTCTCGACCCCGCTGACACCCGGAATAAGCGCAAGCCGCTCGGCCAGGCCAATGCCCTCGGCTTCAATTTCGACGACGTAGCCTCCGCCGAGCACCTGCCGGCCAAGCCCCGCGACCGAACCCATCAGCACAATGCGCCCACCATTAAAGAGCGCCACCCGATCGCACACGCTTTGCACGCGATCGAGCAAATGCGAAGAGAGCAGAACCGAAACGCCTTCGCTTTTAAAGCCGCGGATGATGGCCAGAAGCTCCGCCGTGGCATGCGGATCGAGCCCCGAAGTCGGTTCGTCAAGGATCGCAATTTGCGCGCCCTTCATCACGATTTCGGCTAGTCCTAGCCGCTGACGCATGCCGCGCGAGAAGGTGCCGACGCGGTTATCGGCGAATTCGGCGAGCCCAGCGCGGTCCAAGGCGGCAGCGATCCGCTTTTCCCGTTCCATCGACCGGAACCCGATCAGCCGCGCGGTGTAGCGGAGATTGTCCGCTGCAGTCAGATTGTCGTAGAAACCGACCGTATCGGGCAGATAACCGACTCTCCGCTTGACCGAAAGCGGTTCCCGCGCCGGATTAAATCCGAGCATGCGCACGTCACCTTCGGAAATTTCGGTGAGGCCGAGCATCATCAAGATCGTCGTCGTCTTGCCGGCGCCATTCGGCCCGAGCAGGCCAAAAATTTCGCCGCGCCCGACGCCGAACGAAATATGGTCGACGGCAATCGCCGACCCATAGGCTTTGGTGAGGCCGTTAGCCTCGATCACAGCATCAGCAATCATCGGCGACCGAACCTCGCAACGGCGCCAACCATGACCAATAGCGCAACCCCGATGATGCCGACACCGGCGATCCCCCACATGGTCGATGTCGTGACCGTGACGCGGAAATTGGTCGATGCCGATTCGCCGCGCGCGGACGCGCGGACGGTTGTCACATAGTCGCCGGCGATCGCCTTTTCTGTCGGCGTGATAAGCGCCTGCACTTCCTTGTTGTCGTTCGGCGCGATGCGATCGACCGTTTTCGGATCAAAGGTGATTTTCCAGCCGCTCGGAGCCGATCCGCTCAGCTGGATGTCTTCCGCCGGCGCCGTGCCGGTATTGGTGATAATGACGGGAACCGTTGTCTCCTTGCCTGCTGAGCCACGGGTGGACACCAGACCCTCGCGACCGCTGATGTCGAGTTTCGACTGGCCGGTGATGGTCATGGCCAGATCAGCGGTCGCCACGGCATCTTCCGCCGCCACGCGGGCTGCGACCTTGTAATCGCCGGCCGCAGCAGTGTTCGGTGGAGTGACTTTGAGTTTGACGTCCTTGCTCTGCCCGGCATCAACTGGGACGGCTTTGAGCTCCTGGGTCCCATACTGTTCCGTAAACGAGGTATCGAAATTTTGCGGCGCCTGTGCCGAGAGGCTTACAGTGAGCTTTTTGCCGCTGTCGTTCTTGATGCTGAGCTGATATTCGAAGCTCGATTTCGACGTGCCGCGCAAATCCGGAAGCTGCGGCGTGAGCGTCAGCTTGGCGGGCAAATCCTTCGCTAGCGTCACGTTGATCGGCAGCTGTAAATTCATGGTGCTGCCTTGTGCGGCTACAGTGACGGTTTGCGTACCCATCGGCGCGCTCTTCGGGACATCGAGCCGCAAGGATAGCGACACGCTCGAATTTGCGGCTGGCATCGCGGCAGCAACCGGCTGACCGCCGCCGAGCAAGGTCGCCGTCCAGCCGGCCGGAACACCGCTGAGCGAGAGCGCCAGACGCTCAGGAGTCATGTTGTAGTTTTGTAATCTGAGACTGATGGTGGAAGTCTCGCCGGGGCGCAGCGTCACCGCCGGATAGTCGCTCATCAGAAAAATGCCCTTGACGTCCTTAGGCGCATCTTCGGCAAGCGCTCGCGATCCCGATCGGATCGTGAGGGGTGCCGCTAAAACGGCAATGGCAGCCGCAACAGCGGCGATCAACCTATATCGCATTGGCATGGCTCCCGTGCAGGCAATTGGACCGTCGCCCGACCCCGTCACGCAGCGAAACGCTCGGGCGGGGAACGGGCATTGTCGGCGCAATCGTGACAAAATCATGCAGACGCCGGCCTATTTGACAAGCTCTGCCGCAGAAGTCCTGCGGTAGAGGGACGCAGCTAACGGGAGTGGGCTCCATGCCGCGGGGAAGGCAGATCAGCGCCGGAATTCTGGCCTTTCGCCGCAGGCCTGAGCTTGAAGTCCTGCTCGCCCATCCCGGCGGCCCGTTTTGGGCAAAGAAGGACGGCGGAGCCTGGACCATCCCGAAGGGGTTGGTCGAACCCGGTGACGACCTTGTCGCCGCGGCAGGACGCGAATTTACCGAAGAAACGAATCTTGTCGCGCAAGGCAAGATGATTGAGCTCGCCCCTGTCGCCCAAAAGAGCGGGAAAATTGTGCACGCCTTTGCCCTGGAAGCAGACTTCGATCTTTCGCAATTTGCCAGTAACACGTTTATGGCGGAGTGGCCGCCCAAATCGGGACGACGAGTGAATTTTCCGGAAATCGATCGCATCGCCTATTTCGCGCTGCCAATCGCGCAAGTGAAGATTATTACCTATCAGCTTCCGCTCTTGGCAGAGCTTGAACGGCGCATTAGCGCGACGCGCCGTTCGTGACCGGCATCATAGTTGCAATTCGCGATAGGGCTATTCGCGCAAAACCTGTGGCCAATCGACCTCGTCTTCCGCCAAGACCCAAGTCTCGCGTCGTGCCGCATCGCGCCATTCATTCCACGCAGGCAGTGCCATCATCGCGCGCATATAGCTCAGCGCCGTTGAGCTCACCTCAACCGCGTAGGTGTGAAATCGCCACACGACAGGAGCAAACATCGCGTCGGTGGCACCGAATGAGCCAAACAGAAACGGACCGCCAGCGCCATACTTGCTTCGGCATTCGCTCCAAATCGCATCGATGCGCGCCACATCCTTTGCGGAGCCGGCATCAAGAGCGCGGAATTTCACCGGCCTGGCCACGTTCATCGGCAGATGACGCCGCAGCGCAACAAATCCCGCATGCATCTCCGACGCAACCGCGCGAGCATAAGCGCGCGCTGCGGGACGCTCCGGCCACATTCCGGCGGCGGGAAACCTTTCTGCGAGATACTCCAAAATCGCCAGCGACTCCCACACGCGCACGTCGCCGTCGCTCAGCGCCGGGACCCGTCCGGAACCGCCCAGCTCGGTCACCCGCGTTTTGAAATCGGCGGCATCAAGCGAGAGCACTGTCTCCTCGAACTTGATGCCTGCGACCTTCATCGCCAGCCACGGCCGAAACGACCACGACGAATAATTTTTATTGCCGATGATTAGATGCAGAGACATCACGTCTCACACAGTGGAGTGTCGGCGGTTCAAGCGCCGCCGGACAAGGTTTTCATTAAGGCCGATGCCGATGCAACCGGATCAAAATCGGGTCAAATGAGGCCGATGACGACAGCAAGAAAGGATACAAATAGCACGGCGGTCAAGGTGAACACCACAGTCAGCGCCATCTCACCCCATTGCGAAATCGGCGCGGCGGGCTCCGCGGTGGTTTCGGCCGGCTCGGCAGCCAAAACGGCGGGCGTATCACTCGACATGCACGGACCCTTCCGGATGACAACCCCAAATATTCGGCGGCAGCAATGAAGGATTGGTAAAAGACAGAAATCGCACCGCAGGCCGGCGCATCCGAGTTTGCACATCAGGCTGCAACCCAGCGGCCCTGCGCATATGCAGGTCGACCCGCCTAGGGGGTGGGAAACAATTCAGAGGTCCTGCCTGTGATCCAATAGACGACAAGGCCCATCCATTCGTGCGCAGCGTTATCGGTCATGGCCAGCCCTCCGACGAATGAGTCAAAAAGCTCGGCCGCATCGCGTCGTCCTCGCGTGTGCCAATTGACCGGATAAGCTTCCACCGGAAAACCGGCGGCACGAAAGGCGGCGATCGCGCGCGGCATGTGGGACGCCGATGTGACCAGGAGCCACCGCTCCCCCGGTTTGGGATCGGCGAGCAGGCGCGAGAACACCGCGTTTTCAATCGTATTGCGCGACTGTTCCTCGGCAGTGATGCGATCATGCGCGACGCCGAGCGATTCGAATTGTTTCACCGCGAACGGGGCTTCGAGCGGCCGCGTTGGATCGAGCGACGCTGTCCCGCCGGTGAAAATAATGCGGGCATTTGGATAACGGTGCGCCAGCACCGCTGTGACCGTAAGGCGCTCAGCTGCGCCGGTGAGAGCGACGACACCACGCCCGGCGGAAATATCCGGAGAAATTGCCCCGCCGAGGACCACAATGCCATCCGGAGCCCCGCGGGTGGCATCCCAGGGCGGGAAACGGTCTTCAAGCGGGAGCAACAATATGCGCCCAAGCGGCGAATAGCCGATCAAAGCGATGAGCACGAGACTGGTGACGATGAGCCAACTGGCGAGCCGTCGAAACCGCGTGAATAACAGAACAAGACCAATCAACCCGATTGCCATCAGCAGGTTTGACGGTATCACGAGATAGCCAAACGTCTTTGAAAGGACGAAGAACACTTACCCTCCGATTAGAATTCCTCTCTAATCATGATGCGTCATCATGGCGCGCGCTCGGTTGTTAGGAATGCGCTGCGGGACCACTTGGCCGGGCCCTTTCCCTCTCGGTGAACCCGCGTATAAGCGGAGCTCCGTCGCCGCATCATCCTCGCGCCTTGCGCCAAGCCGCATAGCGGGCTTTGGCCTCGTCATTGGGCGGATAAAGGCCGGGCAGCTTCACACCTTTCTCGACCTCGCCGAACACCCAGCTTTCATAGAGCTCGTGTTCGGCCCCCTCGTGGGCGACAAACTCGACCAAATTCTGAGGAATTATCACCGCACCATCATCATCCACGACGATCACGTCATCGGGAAACACGGCGCAACCGCCGCAGCCGATCGGCTGCTGCCAACCGACAAATGTGAGGCCGTTGACGGATGCCGGGGCCGCAACGCCGGCACACCACACCGGAAGCGCGCTCGCCAATACACCGGTGCGGTCACGCATGACGCCATCCGTGACCAGCGCCGCGACGTTTCGCTTCTTCATTCGCGCACAAAGGATATCGCCGAATATACCGGCGCTCGGTACACCCATCGCATCAGCGACTGCAATCACCCCTGCCGGCATGTCCTCGATTGCGGCGCGTGTCGAGATCGGACTGGCCCAACTCTCCGGTGTCGCTAAATCCTCGCGCACCGGCACGAACCGCAATGTGAATGCCGGTCCGACAATGCGCTCGCGGCCGAGGACAAGCGGTTTCGGACCGTTCATCCAGCAGCGCCGGATGCCCTTCTTTAGCAACATCGTGGTAATCGTGGCTGTTGTTACTTTGCGCAGAATGTCGAACGAAGTGGTGCTCATAACGGCTCCCCTGGGCAATTCAAGCCGGCATGATACCAAGCCGCTCGTCACGCCGGCGGAGCCACGCTACGAGCGGGATCGACAGCAGCACCATCCAGGCCTTACCCGCGACTTGCCCGGCCAGGAAATCAAGCGAGCCGAAAGCGAGCCATAGGAATACAATTGAATCGACGACCAGACCCACACAGCTTGAGGCAATCACGGCCGCCACCAGCCGGCGACGCGCCAGCGGAGTGTAAACCGCGAGATCGGCAAACTCGGAGAGAAAAAAGGCCGTTGCCGATGCCACAACTAGCGACGCGGGCGCAAATAAGGCCGAAAGGCCGCTGCCGACTAGAATCGCCAGCGCTGATATCGCGGTACCAAGGCGCCGCTGGACCAGATCGCGCAAAACAAGTGCGATGCCGACCATGGTGACGCCCGAAGGAGCCATCAAACCGGGCGCGACTGGCACCAGACATGGCCCGTTCGGCACGCAGGTGGTTCCGACATTGCTGATTAGCCAGTTGGCGGCGGGAATCGTGAGTGCAAAAAGAACTAAGAACGAGATCCCCTCTCGTCTGCGTTGCCGCTCCGGATTCATGATCCCGACTTCCATTTTGCATTGCCGGCCGCGTGCATGGGCCCTGTTCAACGAGTCCACTTCGCTTATCCCTTGAGCCAAGCGCCGATCCTTTTGACAGCTTCGCGCATATCTTCATGCGATCCGGCATAGCACAGGCGCAGGAAATTTCGGCCATGGATCGGATCGAAATCGACGCCGGGAGTTGCCGCCACGCCGGCCTGTTCGAGCATGCGTTGGGCGAAGTCAAAACTATCGTTCGAAAAGCGCGATGTATCGACGTACAGATAAAATGCGCCATCGACCGGCAAAAACGAGTCGAGGCCTGCAGGCGGTAATCCGTCCAGCAGGATTCGGCGATTCTCCTCATAGCCGTGTTTTATGTTTTCAAGCTCGTCGCGGCCGTCGAACGCCGCCTGTGCCGCGATCTGGGAAAGTGTCGGAACTGATATCGCCAAGTTCTGCTGCAGGCGCTCCACCGCGCGAAGCAGTGACGGCGGCACGACCATCCAGCCAACGCGCCATCCGGTCATGCAAAAATATTTGGAGAAGGAATTGACGACGACCGTGTTCGCAGACAGCGAGACCGCACTCTGCGCTCGGAAAGCATAGTCGAGCCCGTGATAGATTTCGTCGGAGATCACCGCGATCCCGGCATCCTCGGCAGATTGGACGAGTTCGCTGAGCGCCGCTGCGGTCATCATCGTTCCGGTCGGGTTGGCAGGAGAGCCGACCACGACGCCCTTGAGAGGACGGGCGCGATGTTGCGCAAGCAGCAGATCGCCGGTGAGCGCCCAGCGCGTGGCTGTATTGGTTTCGATTAGCACCGGCTCGCAACCGAGCGCGCTGAGAATGTGTCGATAAGGCGGATAACCGGGAGCGGCCACGGCGACGCGATCGCCGGCCTCGAACAGAGCGAGAAAGGCAAGCATGAACGCCGCCGACGATCCCGTAGTGACGACGACGCGCTCGGAATCGACCTCAACACCGCACCATTGCGCGTAAGCCTGTGCGATGCGCTGGCGCAGTGGTGCGATTCCCAGCGTGGCGGTGTAGCCATTGGGGCCGTTGCCGAGCGCAGCCCGCACCGCGGCGATTGCGCTTGCTGGCGCACCGGCAGCGGGCTGGCCGACCTCCATGTGCACAATGGCGCGGCCTTGCGCGTCCAGCCGCGCCGCCGCAGCCATCACGTCCATGACCATGAACGGCGGGACGCCGCTGCGGGCCGAAGGTTGCAGCAAAGCTTTTGCCCTTTCCAACATGAGGCGCGCTTAATTCCTTATTTGCTTGATCGGTTTACGCCCCGCTGATGCCGTATTCGGCGGGTCTGGTGCATATCCGCGATAATCGCCTGCGCGTATGTTGACCCTAACCCCTTCGGTCCATAGTTTGCCGCCGGAACAGCCCTATTCAGCATCACATGATGGTTGCTCGATCTCCTAGCAAGCCGCGGCCGCCGAGACCAGCTGTGCGAGCCATCGCGGCGTTGACCGCGGCGACCGTCGGGCTCGCGAGCTTTCCGGCCCTGCCGCAGACCGGCGCGAACGGCGGGATTCCGATGATTCGCGACGCCGAGATCGAACAGCTGCTGCGCGACTACACGGCGCCGATCTTTCGCGCCGCTGGTCTGGCCGATCAAAATATTCACGTCGTGATCATTGACGACAAAAGCTTCAACGCTTTTGTCATGGATGCACACCGCATTTTCATCAATGTGGGCGCCTTGACGCAGGCAACCACGCCGAATCAGGTTATCGGCGTGCTGGCGCACGAAACCGGCCACATCGTCGGCGGACATCTTTCCAGACTTCGACAGGAACTGGCGAACGTACAGACGGCCGCCCTGATCGGTTTATTGCTTGGCATCGGCGCAATAGTTGCTGGCGCTCATTCCGGCAACGTGGATGCTGGAAATGTCGGCATGGCGGCGATGACCGCGCCGCAGGCGCTCGGACTGAACAGGCTATTATCCTATCAGCGCGCCCAGGAAGAATCGGCTGATCGCGCCGGCGTGCGCTTCCTGACCATGACAGGCCAGTCGGCCAAGGGGATGTATGACACTTTCAAGCACTTTGCCGATGAATCGCTGTTCTCGGCGCAAGGGATAAATCCTTATTTTCAGAACCATCCCATGCCGCAAGAACGTATGTCAGCGCTGACTGAATTGGTGAAAACTCCTTACTGGAACAAGAAAGATCCGCAGGAGCTCCAATTCCGGCACGACATGATGAGAGCCAAACTTTTTGGCTTCACCGAACGCCCGGCAACTATTCTTGCGCATTACCCTTTGACCGATACCAGCCTGCCCGCACGCTATGCCCGCGCTATTTCGGCTTATCGGTTTGGCGACCCACGCAGCGCGATGGTCCAAATCGACAGCTTGCTTCAGGCAATGCCGAACAATCCATATATTTACGAGCTGAAGGGACAAGCGCTGCTGGAAGGCGGTCACCCGGCGGATGCAATCGCGCCGTTGCGCCGCGCTATGCAACTGGCACCGAATCCCGCGCTTATTCAGATTCTTCTTGCGCAAGCAATCGTCGCAACAAACGAGGCGAAATCGGCGGATGAGGCGATCGCAATTCTGCACTCGGCGATTATGAAGGAGCCCGAAGCAGCCGACGCCTACACGACATTGGCGATGGCCTATGGGCGTAAGAACAATCTGGCGGATGCGGACCTTGCCTCGGCGCAAGCCGCATTCGCGCGCGGCGACAACAAGACCGCGCGCGAACTTGCCGAACGGGCTAAGCAGCGTTTTCCGATCGGATCACCGGGCTGGGTTCGAGCGGATGATATTGTCGCCTTCAATAAAAATCACAAGCAGAACCTGCTTCGCCCTGGTCAATAAAGAAAAGGACGATTGAAATGGCTTGGAGCCTACGCACCGCATTTGCGCTCTTGATAGTCATGCTGCTGGCGCCGCTCGCGACAGCGCAGGATCGCGGCCCGCAAGCAAATCAGACGACGGCTCCGGCGCCGGCAACGGGCGCAGCAGAAGCATTCTCGCCCGCCCAAGCTCGTGAAATCGAGAACATCGTCAAAAATTACCTCGTGCAACACCCCGAGGTGCTGCAAGATGCCATGGAGGCGTTGGATCGCCGGCAGAAAGAGGCCGAGGCGGAGAAAGCCCGCGTCACCATCAAAGACAACAACGCCACGATATTCAATTCGACCCATCAGGTCGTGCTCGGCAATCCGCAGGGCAAGGTGACGATGGTGGAATTCTTTGACTACAACTGTGCCTTCTGCAAACGGGCCCTGGCGGACATGCTCGATTTGTTGAAAACAGATTCCGATCTTAAATTTGTTCTCAAGGAATTTCCGGTTCTGGGTCCCGGCTCGGTGGAAGCCGCGCATGTCGCGGTCGCCGCGCGCATGCAAGATCCTTCTGGAAAAAAATACATGGAATTCCATCAGAAGCTGCTCGGCGGTCGCGGCCCTGCCGATAAAATGCACGCACTGGCGGTGGCCAAAGATGTCGGTTTCGACATGGCGCGGCTGGAAAAGGATATGAATAGTGATGAGGTGAAGGCCACCATCGAAGAGAATATCAAACTGGCTGACGCCCTTGGCGTCAGTGGAACGCCGACCTACGTCGTCGGCGACGAGGTCGTGGTCGGGGCTGTCGGTCTGGACGAGCTGCGCGCTAGAATCAAAAGCGAACGGAAATAGTCGTCCAATCGGCCGCGGTCTGCGGCCGTTAAGGATTGGCGGCGGGCGTGGCGAGCTCGCCTGATCCCGCTTCCACTTTGCAGGGGCCTTCCCTATAACGAGTTCACGCGGGATGGCCCGCGGCAACAGCCGGCTCAGCGTGCATGGCCAAGACGATTTATGTCCTCAATGGACCTAACCTCAATTTGCTCGGCACGCGTGAGCCGCACATCTATGGCCGCTCGACCCTTGCCGATGTCGAAAAGCTCTGCCGCATCACCGCCGAACGACACGGATTCGCACTGGTCTTTCGCCAATCTAATCACGAAGGCCAGATTGTCGATTGGATCAATGAGGCGCGATCCGAAAAAGCGGCGGGGCTTGTTATCAATCCTGCCGGCCACACGACGACTTCAGTCGCCATTCTTGACGCGCTGCTCGCGATGGAAGCGCCGGTCGTCGAGATCCATATCACCAATATCCATGCCCGCGAGGAGTTTCGCCGACATTCCTATGTTTCTCGTGCCGCACGCGCCGTGATTTGCGGCTTCGGCATTAACGGGTATGCGCTTGCCATAGCCGGTCTTGCCAGCCTGCTCGGCGCCAAGGAGTAATCGTGGCGCGCAAGTCTGATAGTCCGGGGACACCCGCAATCGATCACGAAGCCATTCGCGAGCTGGCGAAGCTGCTTGACGAAACCGGTCTGACCGAAATTGCCGTCGAGCGCGACGGGGTATCGATCCGCGTCGCACGCCATTCCAGCGGCGGCCTCGGCCGCGCACGCGCCGTCGAATCCGCGGCACCCACGCCGGCGACGCTCAGCTCCGCACCGCTGCCGATCGATCCGGCGCAGCACCCCGGTGTAGTCGCCTCGCCGATGGTCGGGACAGCCTATCTTGCGCCTGAACCGGGTGCGCGTCCCTTTGTGGAAGTCGGCACGACAGTAAAAACGGGCGAGCCGCTGATGATTATCGAGGCGATGAAGACGATGAACCAGATCCCGGCGCCGCGGCCAGGAACCGTGATCCAGATCCTCGTCGACGACGGCCAGCCGGTGGAATACGGCCAGCCGCTCATAATCATCGAATGAAGCCAAGCCTGAACCGGCACGGAACATAAGCGGCGAGGATGTTCGACAAAATCCTCATTGCCAATCGCGGAGAAATCGCGCTGCGGGTGCTGCGCGCCTGCAAGGAGCTGGGCATTGCCACGGTCGCGGTACACTCCACCGCAGACGAAGACGCGATGCATGTACGTTTGGCGGATGAAAGCGTTTGCATCGGACCTCCCGCCACCAAAGACAGTTACCTCAACATCCCTGCCCTGCTCGCGGCTTGCGAGATCACCGGCGCCGACGCGGTGCATCCTGGCTACGGTTTTCTTTCCGAGAACGCCCGGTTTGCCGAAATACTCGCCGAGCACAACGTGCATTTTATCGGTCCCCGCCCCGAACACATTCGCCTGATGGGCGACAAGATCGCCGCCAAACGCGCGGCAAAAGAGCTGGGTATTCCAGTTGTTCCAGGCTCTGAGGGTGACGTCGGCAGCGACGCGCAAGCGCAGCATCTAGGGCGCGAGATCGGCTACCCACTGATGCTCAAGGCGGCGGCGGGCGGCGGCGGCCGCGGCATGCGCGTGGTGACTGAAGAATCCGGACTGGCTTCAGCGCTGGGAGCAGCGCGGGCCGAAGCGAAGGCCGCCTTCGGCGATGACACGCTCTATCTCGAAAAGTACCTCACCCGACCGCGCCATATTGAGATTCAGGTCCTGGGCGACGGCAACGGCGGCGCAATCCACCTCGGCGAGCGCGACTGCTCATTGCAGCGCCGCCACCAGAAGGTCTGGGAAGAAGGGCCCTCCCCGGCGCTCAACAGCAGCACCCGCGACGCGATCGGCGCGACCGTCGCCAAGGCCATGCGTGCCATCAAATACCTCGGCGTCGGCACAGTCGAATTTTTGTACCAGAACGGCAAATTCTATTTCATCGAAATGAATACGCGGATTCAGGTGGAGCATCCGGTGACCGAGATGATCACCGATATCGATCTGATCCTGGAGCAGGTCCGTGTTGCGGCTGGCGGTGGCCTGCAATTGACACAGGATGAACTCAAGTTTTACGGCCACGCCATCGAGTGCAGGATCAATGCCGAAAATCCCGTCTCGTTTCGACCGTCGCCGGGAAAGATCGTGCATTATCATCCACCCGGCGGCTTGGGGGTGCGCGTCGATTCAGCCGTCTATCACGGCTATACGATTCCGCCGTACTACGATTCATTGGTCGGCAAGCTTATCGTCCGCGGTAAGACCCGGAGCGAATGCCTGATGCGTTTAAAGCGCGCGTTGGATGAATTCGTCGTCGACGGCGTCGAGACCACGCTGCCATTGTTTCGTGCGCTGGCGCGGGAAAAGGACGTTATCGACGGCGAATACCATATCCATTGGCTCGAGGAATTCCTGGCCCGCAGCGGTTTGCCGGAGTAACAGCTCCGGTCAGGCAGGCACCACGACTGGCGTGGTGCGCACCGCGGTGGCCAGTAGTCGTCCGAGAACGGCAGGCTCG
>Ga0126383_10000292_pt1 | contig 26396 bp, 24 predicted proteins | sample PanSoiMetPlot_35_FD_96882 | JGI IMG/M metagenome (GOLD analysis project Ga0126383, IMG submission 96882) | Tropical forest soil microbial communities from Panama - MetaG Plot_35 | ecosystem: Environmental > Terrestrial > Soil > Tropical forest > Bulk soil | place: Panama | collected 2016-02-17 | reverse complement strand
TCGAGCCGATGCAAACCATGTACGAGGACGAAGCGCCGTCCGGCCGAACCAGGATGGGTACTTGCTGTCCGTTTTCCAGCATACTTTGGGCGATCTCTTGAACAATCTCTGGTTTGAGCGTTGCGCGGCGTTTTACCGGCAGGTAGATGTTCGCGATCGAAAATTTTTCTCGCCTCATCATTGTGCGTCTCCGAAGGAATGTCACCAGCACGCCACCAAGGGAAATAACCTATCACTTCGGGATGTTTCAGTCCTTCCAGAAACCCTCGAACCGATTAGGCGCCCCCATCTGCCTTCCCCGTAGCTCGCACTGGCAAGCGTCCGGGCAGGCGCCAGGCAATGTCCGAAAGGGTCATTAGCGGACATCAACGAGCTCACCAGGGATGTCCGCTTTGCCCCCGAAAGCGGACATCGCACGGCGCACTCAATCTGGTCGACGATCTGTCGGAATTGCAAACCACACTATCCGTCAATTCTGACGGCTCTGATTTGTCAGTGTTTCCTGACGCTGGCTAACGTTTGGATCGGGCCGGACCCCAAGAGAGGAAAACGGAATTGGACCACCTCCCCCGTTGGGGGTGGATACAGGGGGTCGTTATGGCCTAATTGAGATTTCCAATCTGATTTCGTGAAAACGAGAACAACTTCCAAGCGCGCTGCCGTTAGTGATACCAACCCGATCTGACTCCTGCAGCACTCCGGTGACCTCCGGGGGTATCAGTAAACAATTTAAGTTTCACACGCGCGAGATCGTGCGAAACCATCGGCAGTCCCTATTTCGAGGTGGCCAACAGGGCGATGGCCATTAAGGGACTGCCCACGACGCTCGCCGCCGATGAATCTAGCCGTGGATTAGGCGTGAAGATGACGTTCGAGCGGGTGATCGTGTGGCCAGATGGTCGCAGAGAGATTGATGGTGTAACGCCCAAGCAGCTGCCTCCGCCCTCTGGATCTTCCCATATGCTTCCCAAAACGGGATATCCAGACACTGACACTAATGATATCAAGTAGTTAGTGGTCAAGATCATCTGTCTCTCCAGCAGCAGATGCTGTGCGTCCAGGTGGCGCGAACGTCCCTCCGGCGCGCGTATAAAAGGGGGGTAGGCGTGGCCGGCCCTTCAAAAAAGGAGCAGTTACGAACGCGATTTTCGGCGTAGCCATGCGAATCGCGTATCTGTTTTTCTGGCCAAATTTTTTCAACCGTCGAGATCGACACGATCACCGAACATTTCGAGCAGTGCACCTAGCCAGCTGCGTGCGAAGACAGTTCGACTCCTCGTGCGCCTATCAAACCGGTGGACATCACGGCCCGGATCAAAAGCAGGTGGCGGTGATGGTGATTGGACCGCTGGCGCCGCACAGCGCCATCGCCGCCGCGTGCGACATGCACGCCCGATGGCGACGCATTGAATTTAGGGCGCGCGTTGTTAGCTAGTGCCTATCAGGTCGGGCCGGGCGGCACCCCATCCCCCGACACCCCGCCGCCCGGCTTAGAAAACCTGAATGAGGCAACAAACTTCAGTAACCCCCAAGCGCGTACGTGGTCTTGGGGTTCTTTTTGTGGCGTCACAGCGGCTGGAATCGAACGTGCACCCCGATTGAACCTGACATCATCCTACCGTGAAATACGTCATCGTTTTCCTGCTCCTCCTCATAGGGCCGGTGGTCATTTCCGCGGCGAACTACCTGCTCGGCGAACGTCGCGGGAATTGGCAAACTGCGGATCGGTCCAGCGCGGGACTCTTGCCGACCGCGTCTGAACATCCGGATGCGCTTATCCGCGTTTATGCTGTGCGGACAGTTCGCTGGCGCGGGATCTTCGCGGTGCACAGCTGGATTATCGTAAAAGAGCGAGGCGCTTCCCATTACACGCGTTATGACTACACGGCCTGGGGCGAACCCATTCGAATGGATGGATTTACGCCGGATGGACGTTGGTTCGGTGCGCTACCGGAAACGATTGTGAGTGTAGACGGCGAGGATGCTGAGAGGTTGATCCCAAAGATACGCTCAGTGATCGAGAATTATAAATTTCGAGCATACGGCGATTATCACCCCTGGCCCGGTCCAAACTCCAACACCTTTGTGCAAGCTGCTTTGGATGCAGCTCCAGAGCTCAATGCCGTGCTGCCGCCCACTGCAATTGGAAAGGACTATCCGTACGATGGCGAATGGTACGGTCTCACGCCGTCGCGAACTGGAATTTTCCTTAACTTCGCTGGCTATCTCGGACTGAAAATCGGTTGGGTGGAAGGAATTGAACTGAATTTGCTCGGCGGTGTGTTTGGATTAGATTTTAGAAGACCAGCCATAAAGTTGCCGGCCGTGGGCCGGTTGGGCGTGCAATTATCGTCATAAAAGTGGCCCTCGACTCATACAAGGGAACAGGTGTGGACATTTCGATGTTGTCCGCAAGTTACATACGAGCACATAGCCGAAAGCTAAGGACATGAGCCGCGCGTTTGTTAATCGACGACCTGCCGGATCGGCCGGTCTCGACGCATCCGAACCTCGTAACAACTGAAGGCCTTTCTGCGATCGAGCGGACACTTAGCCGCTTCGAAGCAGCAAACAAAGCCGCGGTAGCTAAATTCGACCGGACGGCGATGGCGACTACCCAGCGCGAACTTCGCTACTGGATTGCACGACGATCGACCGCTGTACTTGGCGGAATTGTTGGCGAGACTGTAGAGATCCCTGCCGGAGCCGCGACCATTACCGAAATCAAATAGGCGAATATCTTGCCGGATCAGTGCACCGCTATCACGGCGGCGATGCTGGCTCAACATTCGCTAAACTAGACATAATTCCGACGATTCTAGCAGAAACGCTCTCCGTTCTGTTGTCGAGCCAAAGTGCCTATGGCTTTACCGACGGTATTGGTGCAGCATTCCGCATTGCTGTGCCGAAAACATCGCCGATAAGTGCGAAGGCGGCACGTGCGAGGGAGCACGCCCGTGATTCCTGCAGCTTTCAGCTATCATCGTCCCAAGTCCGTTCAAGAAGCCGTCGCGCTGTTAGCCCAACTCGGCGACAATGGCCGTGCGCTCGCCGGCGGTCACAGCCTCATCCCGATGATGAAGTTGCGCCTCGCCTCTCCGGGTAACCTGGTCGATCTCGCCGGCATCGGCGAACTCAAAGGCGTACGAGCCGATGGCAACGATATCGTCATCGGCGCCATGACTACGCAGCACGAGCTAGTCGCGTCCGATCTTCTCGCCGATAAAATTCCGATCCTTCGCGAGACCTCGCTGCAAATTGCTGACCCGCAGGTTCGCTATCTCGGCACGCTCGGTGGGAACGTCGCCAACGGAGATCCCGGAAATGACATGCCAGCCGTGATGGTGTGCCTCGACGCGTCGTATGACGTCACCGGCAAGACCGGTGCACGGCAGATTGCCGCGCGCGACTTTTATCAGGGCACATATCTCACCGCGCTCGAAACCGGCGAAGTGCTGACCGCCGTACGCATTACGACGCCGGCCACAGGTCACGGTTGGGCTTATGAAAAGCTCAAACGCAAAGTTGGCGACTATGCGACCGCGGCAGCCGCGGTGATGTTGACCATGAAAAGCGGCAAGGTTGACAGCTGCTCGATCGGATTGACCAACGTGGCCGACACACCGCTCTGGGCGCAAGAAGCAGCAAAGATCTTGACCGGATCGCCACTCGACACGCCCACAATCAAGCAGGCGGTGGCAGCAGCGGAAGCCATCACATCGCCGGCGAGCGATGCCCGTGGACCGACGCAATACCGCACCAAAATGGCGGGCGTCATGCTTGCCCGCGCGCTTGATCGCGCCAAGTCGCGCGCCCGCGGCTGAGGGACTGAGCTATGGCCAAATCTCAGATCGAACTGAAAGTGAACGGCAAGAGCGTCGAAGCCATGGTCGAGCCGCGGACGCTACTGATTCACTTCCTGCGCGAACAGCTCAATCTCACCGGCCCGCATATTGGTTGCGAGACGAGCCATTGTGGCGCCTGCACTGTCGATCTCGACGGCAAATCAGTGAAGTCGTGCACGATATTCGCAGTGCAGGCAAACGGCGCTGATATCCGCACCATTGAAGGCATCGCCAACGCCGACGGCACGCTCCATGCAATTCAGGAAGGTTTCCGCGAGATGCACGGGCTGCAATGCGGCTTCTGCACCCCCGGCATGATCACGCGCGCTTACCGGCTGCTGCAGGAAAACAAAAATCCCTCAGAAGAGGAAATCCGCGTCGGCATTTCCGGCAATCTCTGTCGCTGCACCGGGTACCAGAACATTGTCAAAGCCATTCAATTCGCCGCCGCCAAGCTCAACGGCGTACCGTTTCAGGAGGCAGCAGAATGAACGACATGACCCCCACCTCCGCCGAGCGCGCAGCCAAACTCGAAGGCATGGGCTGCAAGCGAAAGCGCGTCGAGGATATCCGCTTCGTTCAAGGGAAGGGCAACTACGTCGACGACATCAAGCTGCCCGGCATGCTCTATGGCGATTTGGTGCGCTCACCACACGGCCATGCGCGCGTGAAGAAGATCGACACTGCTAAAGCGGCGGCGTTGCCTGGCGTCGTTGCCGTGATCACCGCTGAGACGCTCAAGACTGTGAACCTCGCCTGGATGCCGACGCTCGCTGGCGACACGCAGATGGTGCTCGCCGATGGCAAGGTGCTGTTCCAGAACCAGGAGGTTGCCTTCGTTGTCGCGGAAAGCCGCGAAGCGGCAGCCGATGCCGTCGAACTGGTCGAGGTGGAATACGAGTCACTGCCGGTCAATGTCGACCCGCTGAAAGCGATGACTGACGGCGCGCCGATGATCCGCGAGGATCTGAAAGACAAGACCGACGGCGCGCACGGCAAGCGCAAGCACTACAATCATGTTTTTTCCTGGCAGGCCGGCGACAAGGCGGCGGCCGATGCTGCCTTCGCCAAGGCTGACGTGACCATCAAGGAGATGATCATTTATCCGCGAGTGCATCCGTGCCCGCTTGAGACCTGCCAATGCGTCGCCTCGTTCGACAAAATCAAGGGCGAATTGACACTCTGGGGCACCTTCCAAGCGCCGCACGTCATTCGCACCGTGGGCTCGCTGATCTCCAAAATCCCCGAGCACAAGATCCATGTCATCGCGCCCGACATCGGCGGCGGTTTCGGCAACAAGGTCGGCGCTTATCCCGGCTATATCTGTTCGATCGTCGCTTCTATCGTCACTGGGCGGCCGGTGAAATGGACTGAAGACCGGATCGAGAATCTCTCGACCACTGCTTTTGCACGCGACTTCTACATGGATGTTGAGATCGCCGCGACTAAGGACGGCAGAGTGACCGGTCTGCGCTGTTACACCATCGCTGATCACGGCGCGTTCGACGCCTGTGCCAACGCCACCAAATGGCCGGCCGGGCTGTTCTCAATTATCTCAGGCTCTTACGATTTCCCGGCGGCCTATTGTCTGGTCGACGGCGTCTATACCAACAAAGCGCCGGGCGGTGTCGCCTATCGCTGCTCCTTCCGCGTCACGGAGGCCGCCTACTGCATCGAACGCGCCATGGACGTCATGGCGCAAAAGCTGGGCATGGACCCGGCCGAGTTTCGAATGAAGAACCTCATCCGCCGAGAGCAATTCCCGTACACGAGCGCGTTCGGCTGGCAATATGATTCCGGCGACTACCAGACAGCCCTAAAGAAGGCCATGGAGTCGGTCAGCTACAAACAGCTTCGCGAGGAACAGAAAGCGAAGCGCGCGGCATTCAAGCGCGGCGAGACCCGCGAGCTGATGGGCATCGGCGTCGCGTTCTTTACCGAGATCGTCGGCGCCGGGCCGTCTCGCGCTTGCGATATTCTGGGCATCGCCATGTTCGACTCGGCGGAAATCCGCATCCACCCCACGGGCTCCGGCATTTGTCGACTCGGCACTAAATCGCAAGGCCAGGGCCACGAGACAACCTATGCCCAGATCATCGCCACCGAACTTGGACTGCCGGCCGACAGCATCACGGTGGAAGAGGGCAATACCGACACGGCGCCTTACGGTCTCGGAACCTATGGTTCGCGCTCGACCCCGGTATCAGGTGCAGCAACTGCGATGGCCTGCCGCAAGATCAAGGCCAAAGCGCAGATGATCGCCGCCTACATGCTCGAGGTGCACGATGACGATCTCGAATGGGACGTCGACCGTTTCCGGGTGAAGGGTAATCCCGAACGCTTCAAGACAATGACCGAGTTGGCTTGGGCCGCCTATCATGAAGTCCCGCCGGGCATGGAGCCCGGACTGGAGGCGATCAATTACTACGATCCGCCGAATTTCACCTACCCGTTCGGCGCCTATATCTGCGTCGTCGATATCGACGTCGACACGGGCCAGACCAAGGTGCGGCGCTTCTACGCGCTCGATGACTGCGGCACGCGGATCAATCCGATGATCATTGAAGGCCAGATCCACGGCGGACTGACCGAAGCCTTCGGCATCGCCATGGGCCAGGAGATCCATTACGACGACGACGGTAACGTCACCACCGCCTCATTCATGGACTACTTCCTGCCGACTGCGGTGGAAACGCCTCATTGGGAAACCGACTGGACCACCACGCCATCGCCCCACCATCCGATCGGCGCCAAGGGTGTTGGCGAGAGCCCCAATGTCGGCGGTGTTCCGTGCTTCTCCAACGCCATCAATGATGCGTTCGCGTTCCTCGGCACCACGCACATTCAAATGCCGCACGACCACTGGCGCACATGGATGGCGGCCGAGAAGCTCGGGCTACATGCGTGACTTTGTTCCGGCCGAACGAGCACTGCGAGTGACGGCCGAATGACGCTGAAGCGCGAAGAAATCGCAGACAAGCTTGCTGCCGTTGGCTATGTCGCTGATCACGACATAGCCACCGCATTGTGGTTGATGGGCTTCCTCAAACGGCCGCTTTTGCTCGAGGGTGAAGCCGGAGTCGGCAAGACAGAAGTTGGCAAAGCGCTTGCCGCCGTGCACGGCGCCGAACTGATCCGCCTGCAGTGTTACGAGGGGCTCGATCAGAACGCCGCTCTTTACGAGTGGAATTATCAGCGTCAACTCCTCGCCATCAAAGCGCGCGAGAGCATTGGCGAAAATGCCGATGCCATCGAGGAGCACATTTTTTCCGAAAAATATCTCCTGGAACGTCCGCTCCTCGCGGCTATCCGTCGCGACAAGCCGCCGGTCCTGCTGATCGACGAAGTTGACCGTGCCGACGAGGAGTTCGAGGCTTTTCTGCTTGAACTCCTCTCCGATTTTCAGGTCAGCGTTCCGGAGCTTGGAACGATCAAGGCGATGGCGATTCCGCGCGTCGTGCTCACCTCGAATGCCACCCGAGAATTGTCCGATGCGCTGCGTCGGCGCTGTCTTTATCATTACATTGATTTTCCCGACGTCGACCGCGAAGCAAAAATCATTCTCACGCGCGTGCCGGGCATCGATGCCGCTCTCGCCCTCCAGATCGCACGCATGGTGGCTGCTGTCCGCAAGGAAGATTTGCGCAAGGTGCCGGGCGTCGCTGAAACGCTCGATTGGGCGGCGACCTTGTTCGGTCTCGAAGTGCATGATCTGCGTCAGGAACCCGAAGCTATCTACGAGACGATGATCTGTTTGCTCAAGACGCAGGAGGATCGCGCGCGCATAACCCGCGAGGTTAGCGAACGGCTCCTCGGCAAAGTGGCGTGATGACGGGCGACCTTCAAGAAGTTCCTCGTCCGCGCGCGGACGCAGCTTTCGATTCTCGTTTGCGCAGGAATGGATGGAGCGACTCCCTCAGCGCGCCAGCGCGCCGGCGTCTAGCCGGCTTCGCCAGGACGCTGCGAAACAACGGCTTTCGTATCGGCCTCGCTGAGACCCAAGACGCGTTGGCCGTCCTCGCGTCGCCCGCCGCCATGCAGCCGGCATTGCTCAAGCCGGCACTAAGGGCGCTGTTCTGCGCGACTCTTTCCGATTGGGACCGCTTCGACGAAATTTTCGATGCTTTTTGGCTGGGCCGTAACATGCGGCAGCGGCAAGTGCTGTCAGGGACGGTAAGCGCCCCGCATGCACCAGCGCGGCGGCTCGCCGAAGCCCATGTGCCGCAAGAGGCGCTCGGCCTTCCTGATCATGCCCAACGGCGGAGCGACGGCAACGCGGAGATACCCGCCGACGGCCGCGGACGTCGCGAAGGCGCATCACGCACTGAAGTCCTGACCACGACCGACTTACGTCACATCGTCGATCCCGACGATATTGCTGCAACCCATGCGCTCGCCTCCCGCCTCGCCCGCGCAATGCGCGTCCGGTTAGTCCGCCGCGAGCATATCCGAAGGCGCGGAAGACGGCTTGATCTGCGCCGTACCATTCATCGCAATATTTCCCACGGGGGCACGTTGCTGGACCTCGCCTGGCGCCGGCGTAAGATTAAGCCGTTACGACTAGTTGTGCTGCTCGATGCTTCTGGCTCAATGAATTTGTACACCGCATTTTTCGTCCGTTTTCTGCACGGCGTGGTCGATGCATTCCGTGAGGCTGAAGCCTTTGTGTTTCACACGAGGCTTGCTCATGTCTCACCGTCGCTACGCGATCGCGACGTGACGCGCGCTGTAGAAAAGCTCTCGCTGATGGCGCAAGGAATCGGCGGCGGCACGCGTATCGGCGAAAGCCTCGCAACGTTCAACCGATGGCATGCGCGGCGCGTCATCAACTCGCGTACTGCGGTGATGATTGTTTCCGACGGTTATGACACCGGCGAACCCAACCAGCTTGGTCAGGAAATGCGCCGCCTGCGCCGGCGCTGCAAAAGAATCATCTGGCTTAATCCGCTGATTGGCTGGCGCGATTACTCGCCGCAGGCGCGCGGCATGCAGGCTGCCCTGCCGTATGTCGATTTATTTGCGCCCGCACACAATCTGGCGAGCCTTGCTGCGCTGGAACCTTATCTCGTGAGGATCTTATGAACCGCGCAGACGACATCCTTAACCATAGCAGTACGCAAATCTTCAGGCGAGCCGTTCGCTTTGGCTACGGTAGTGAGGACGGTGGCCGCAACAGCGGCCAAAGCTGGCGCGAAAGCCGTGATTCTACTCGATGGCACGATTTCGGAAGGCTGGATCGGCGGCGGCTGTGCTCGCGCCGCAGTTTTGAAGGCGGCACGCGATGCGCTGGCCGACGGCAAGTCACGTCTGGTCTCGGTGCAGCCACCCGACGAACTTGAAGGCCATGGCCACAAGCCCGACGAGGAACGAGATGGCGTGCGCTTCGCCAAAAACATGTGTCCGAGCCAGGGCACCATGGACATTTTCGTCGAGCCCGTCTTGCCGCGCCCTCAGGTCGTGATTTGCGGATCGAGCCCCGTGGCGGTCGCGATCGCCGACCTGGCGCGGCGTTCCGGATTCGCGGTGACCGTCTGTGCGCCCTCGGCCGAACAAGTCGCCTTCGCTGATGCCGATCGTCGCATCGAGGGTTTTGCGCTGCCTGTTAACGAGGCTGCGGCCCGCTACGTAGTCGTTTCGACGCAGGGGCGGGGCGACGAGGCGGCACTCGCAGCAGCACTGGCGGCCGATATCGATTACATTGCTTTTGTCGGCAGTCGCAAAAAAGCCGAAGCGCTCAAGGCCGCGCTTGCAGAGCGCGGGGTAGCCGCCGAACGGTTGGCCAAACTGAAGGCGCACGCTGGGCTTGATCTCGGCGCAATCATGCCCGAGGAGATTGCAATCTCCGTGCTGACCGAAATAGTCGCGGTGCGACGCGGCAAGCTTCGAAGTGACCCGCAGGCGAGTGTCAGCGAGATAGGCGATATAATTGGCATTTGACGCTTGGCACGTCACAGATTTCGGCTGATGTCCTTGTGAGTCCGCTGTCGAGCAGGTCCTGCGGTGCGATCCAACCTAAAACTCCAGATATCTGTACGCCTCGTATTAGCGTGGGAAAAACTGGACGAGCCGACAGCGAAACTACAATCGATGGATTCGGCACTGCGATGAACGGTAGTACAGACGATGGCTCAAAGTGAAATCGATGCAATCCGGGCCTTGCTAACATCGAAACCCCGTCCCGTCGGATGGATTGAGCGGCGCCAACGCCTTGACGAGGTAGGCTCAGTCTGGCCAGTGGCTGATGACGTCAAGCTCAGTGCGGTTGATGCTGACGGTATTCCAGGCGAATGGTCGACTGTTGCGGGAAGCGACCCCTCTCGAGTCCTCCTGTTCTTTCATGGGGGCGGTTACTGTTCGGGCTCCATCCGCAGCCATCGACGCATGGTATCGGAGGCTGGTCGAGCCGCGAAGCTGCGTACGCTTGCGATCGCTTACCGTTTGGCACCTGAGCATCCTTTTCCCGCGGCACTGGACGATGCGCTTGCAGCATGGTTCTTCCTCCGACAAGCAGGAATTGCGGCTGCTCAAATTGCGATCGGCGGCGACAGCGCCGGGGCTGGCCTCACGGCCGCACTGATTAACTTCCTAAATGCGACTGGAGAAGAACTGCCGGGGTGCGCGTGGTTGGTCTCGCCTTGGATCGATCTGACCATGTCCGGTTCGACGCTCACGGCCAAAGACACTGTCGATCCGCTAATTCACAAAGCGTATCTCGAAGAACTTGCTAGTGCATACGTTCCAAAGGAGATCGATCGCGAAGATCCGAGAGTCTCACCACTTTTTGCCAATCTAAAAGAGTTTCCGCCGACGCTTATTCAGGTTGGATCGGCGGAAACGTTGCTTGCTGATGCAGCTCGCTTTGCTGCTGCCGCAGGTACCGCGGATGTGGCTGTGACGCTTGAGATCTGGCCACATATGATCCACGCGTGGCATTTGTGGAACGCACACCTGGAAGCCGGCAGACGCGCACTGGCCAGCGCCGGCAAATTTATCTGCGCGCATCTATAATGCCATTATCATAGGGAACGAAACTGACAGCGTTTACCAAGCTCTTTGTAGAAGCACGATTGTCACCGGGAGTAACGGGCCATGGCGATGCAGCAGAATACAGATCACATTCAGACCACTCATATCGGCAGCTTGCCGCGGCCGCACAGACTGCTCGACATATTGAAAGCGAAATATGGAAGACAGCCCTACGACGAAACGGAGCTGAATTCGACGCTGGCGCAAGCAGTCGCCGAGTGTGTGCGCAACCAAGTCGAATGCGGCATCGAAATTGTAACCGACGGTGAATATTCCAAACCGGGTTTCTTTACCTACATCCGCGAGCGGTTCGACGGGTTCGAATCTCGGCCCGACCAAAAGCTCGTTTTATTCCAGAAGGAGGTCTCCTCGTTTCCGGAATACTATGCCCAGTACTTTAAGGAAGCGATGATGGGTGGCGCCATTCTGCCGATTGTTCCCGTCGTCTGCACCGGGCCGGTGAAATATAAGGGCGAGGAAAAGCTGCAGATCGATATTGCCAATGTGAAAGCCGCCGCCAAGGCCGCCAAGGTGCCCGACCATCACGTGTTTTTACCAGCTACGGCGCCCTCCGGTGTCGGCATTAATGAGTACTACAAGAACGATGAACAGTACTTTCACGCGCTCGCTACCGAGCTCAACAGGGAATATCGGGCCATCATCGCCGCCGGCATTCTGCTGCAGGTGGACGATCCTTTCCTGCCAGACATCTTTGTGGAGCCAGGGTTTGATGAAAAGCAGAAGAAGCGGCGAGCGGAGATTTATGTTGAAGCAACGAATGAGGCGCTCAGCGGCATTGCTGCCGAGCGCGTTCGCTTTCACACGTGCTACGGCATTAATGAGGGACCCCGCATCCACGAATCGAATCTTCCGGAGATCATCGAATACGTTCTCAAGATCAATGCCGGCTCCTTCAGCTTCGAAGCTGCGAACCCGCGACATGAACACGAATATCACCTGTTCGAGCGCGTGAAACTGCCCGAAGGGAAAGTGCTCTGCCCGGGGGTCATCACGCATGCAAGTAACATCGTCGAACATCCCGAATGGATTGCTGAGCGGCTCATCCGCTTCGCCAAGCTGGTCGGACGGGAGAATGTGATGGCAGGGGCGGACTGTGGCTTCTCCTCTCAGGCGCTTTATAAGACCGAAGTCCACCCCAGTGTCGTGTGGGAGAAGTTCAAGGCCATGCGGCAGGGGGCTGATTTGGCGACAAACCGGCTTTGGAATTGACCGTCCGAATGTGGAGCGCAAACGAGGGGGGTGACGGACAAAATCTTATGTTCGCTGGGCCAACAAGAGACATCATGTTGATAATAGTGCCGACCATGCAGGAACTAGGTTTTCCTAACTTTGATTATCGGGGCTTTGTGGGCTTGGCGGCTCCAGGCATTACGATGGCCAATCCGAAGTGAGAGAGCGTGCGTGAGGCCTTGCCGTCGAAGTTCGTCTTGGGATTCGCTCGCTCACCTACACGCAGCGTAAGGTGCGACCGTGAATATGTTTGTGAAGGCGGAAGGTCCGAGCGGCCGCGCTAAGATACATTCTGAAGACCCAAAGGACGTATTGGGTCTGGTCCACTACCTGCGAACTATCGGCTACAACGCCTGGATTGAAGACACAAACGGCAATGAGATCGAGGAAAAAGCCCTAAAGGTGGCGATTAGGTCTCGTCATGAGGATGCGCCGTCCTCCTGATGCAGCTTCTCGGAGGTTTTGCGCGACGTCCGCTTTACCCCTGAAAGCGGACATCGGTTGAGTGAGTACGAATCGTGGGAGCTTCAGGCAGGGCAAGGATTAAGAAGTCCGCCGATCTGGCGGCCTTCGCTATCAGAGAATGCGGCCAGCCGGTGGAGAAAGCTGACCGCAAAGTTGGCCGATCCCATCTCGCGAAACGGGGCGGCACTGAACGATAACCGAACCGGCAGGAAGGTCTGCCTCGCGCCCGACAATCCACCGACAATCCACAGGACGCGGCGGTCAGCAGTGAGTCAGATGCAGAACCCTTGGCCCGCGTTCGACGAGAAAACGTCGGCGGGCCGTGTGTCTATGATACTGAAATTGCAGGAGTTTTAAAGTTGCGCGCCCGCGCTCGGACCTACGCCGCGTATCTAAGCGTTGCCTCGTTATCGGCAGGCAAACTTGCCGGAGACGCGCCATGGCCGTGACCATGCATTCGACCACGTCCACGACAGCACGGGTGACCCAAGACTACTTGCCCGCGCTGGCGCGGCTTTTGATGTGCGGCCTGTTCGTCTGGGACGGCGTGCTACAGCTGCGCGATCCGGTCGGGACAGTGAGTTATTTCACCAGCCTCAATATTCCCTCGCCGCAGATCACGGTGTGGGTTTCGATCGCCGTTCATTTGCTCGGCGGCATCGGCATCCTCGTCGGCTTTATGACGCGCTGGGCCGCGGCGCTACTTGTGTTGCTCTGCCTCGGCACTGCGTTCGGCATACACCTGCCAGCCGGCGACATGGAGAACATGATGCATTTCTACAAGAACCTGGTGATGGCCGGCGGCTTTCTCTATGTGATTGCTTTTGGCCCCGGGGCTTTCGCTTTCGACAAGAGCTGACACCTGACGAGGCGCTGCAAACATCTGCTAATGGCAAAAAGCGGCTCTCGGGGGCATCATCGTGTCGTTGCAGAGCCTCTTAGGTTGGTCCCACGCCGGGATGCGTGTCGGCACACCAACGCCGATGACTCCACCGGATGCCGCCGTTGACGTCTGAAAGACGCGCTAAGCTATTGATCGCAATGGTCTCGAATTTTGCGAATCTTTCAGAACGTGCATTGATATGGCAGCGGAATCACTCTGAACCGTGCGCGTGTGGCTCGATGGGATCGGTGTTGCAGCCAGCCTTTGGCCCCGGCAGGCACGGAATGATCGGCCGGGTTAGCCGCGCCGCGTTCGTAGAGGTTCGCCGGGCGATACGGGAACGAGTGGGAAACATCTGTGGCTAACCCGCCAGTTAAGTTGCTGAAATCAAAAGGCCCTGGCAGTCCCCTAGGGAGCGCCAAGCGCTTGATTTCGATCGCGCTAGCAGCGACGGTCCACCTGACACATGACCTGGTCGATCATCGCGCGCGATAACAATACCGGGCAATTCGGGATCGCGATTGCCACGCGGTTCTTTGCCGTTGGCGCACTGGCGCCGCATCTCAAATCGCGTGTCGGCGCGATCGCGACCCAAGCACTCGTCAACGTTTTTTACGGCACCGAAGGTTTGCGTCTCCTCGAACAGGGCGCCGGTGCCGAAGAGGTTGTTGCTGCGGTCACCGCCGCGGATGCGGGCCGCGACCACCGCCAGGTGCATGCGATCGACGCCCGAGGCGGCGTCGCCGCCCATACCGGAAAGAGCTGTATCGATTGGTGCGGCGCCTTGTCGGGCGACAATTTTTCGATCGCCGGCAACATGCTGGCGGGTCCGCGTGTCGTCGAAGATACGGCGGCCGCCTATACGAAAAATGCCGCGCTGCCGTTTCCGCACCGCCTGATCGCTGCGCTGCGCGCCGGCGAGGCGGCGGGCGGCGACAAACGCGGCAAGCAATCCGCCGCGCTCATTATTTGCGGCGAGGAAGACTGGCCGGATCTCAATTTGCGCGTCGACGATCACGCCGATCCGCTTGCCGAGCTTGAGCGGCTCGAACGCGTAAGCCGCGAGCGTTTCGTACATTTCATGCGTATGCTGCCGAACCGTAGCGATCGGGTCGGCATCATCGATCGCGATGTCATCGAGAGCAAAATCGCACAGGCCGTTGCTGCTGAGCGCACATCGTGAGCACCTCTGATCCGCTTCTCGAAATCGAAAACCTCAAGGTCATTTTTCACGGCGACCGCGGCAGCGCCACGCACGCGGTCGATGGCCTCGATCTGATGATAAAGCGCGGCCAGACCCTTGGCCTGGTCGGTGAGTCAGGCTGCGGCAAGACCGTCACCGCGCTCTCGGTGATGGGATTGCTGCCGAAAGCTTCGGCCGAAGTGTCGGGCCGGATTCGTTTCGATGGCGCCGAATTGCTGTCTTTGTCGGATCGCGAGATGCGCAACCTGCGCGGCGATCGGCTGGCAATGATCTTCCAGGAGCCGATGACGTCGCTGAACCCGTCTTATTCGATCGGCGAACAGATCGCGGAGAGCCTGGTCCACCACCGCGGCCTGTCGCGAGGCGCGGCACGGGCACGAACCATCGACCTGTTGCGGCTGGTCAAAATTCCGTCCCCGGAGCAGCGCGTCGACGATTATCCGCATCGACTTTCGGGCGGCATGCGGCAGCGGGCCATGATCGCTCTCGCGCTGGCGTGCGATCCTGAACTCCTCATTGCCGACGAGCCGACCACCGCGCTCGACGTTACTATTCAGGCGCAAATCCTCGCGCTAATGCGCGATCTAAGGGCTTCGACCGGGGTCGCGATCATCCTCATCACCCACCATCTCGGCGTGGTTGCCGAAATTTGCGACCACGTCGCGGTCATGTATGCGGGCGAGATCGTTGAATACGCGCCTGTCGATGCGTTGTTTGCGACCCCGCAGCATCCCTACACGATCGGGCTTCTCGGCTCCATTCCTCGCCTCGATACTAACGCCGAAGAGCTCGCCGCAATCGAGGGCATGGTGCCGAGCATGGCCGAGCTTCCGACCGGGTGCCGTTTTGCGCCGCGCTGTCCGTTCGTGCGGGAGCGCTGCAAGGAGGCTGCGCCGCCATTGACGAACGTCGGTCCCGGCCATCGATCGCGCTGCATCCGCGCGCCGCTTGAGCAGGTTCTGGCATGAACGCGCCGCTCCTCGAGGTCGAGAACCTCGGCCGGCAGTTCGTGGCGCGGCGCTCGGCGCTCGGTCGTCCGACGGCGATGGTCACAGCCGTGGAGGCGGTGAGTTTTGCGCTGCAAGCCGGCACGACGCTGGCGCTGGTTGGCGAATCCGGATGCGGCAAGACCACGCTCGGACGGCTGGTGCTTCGGCTTCTCGATCCGACAGCGGGACGCATCCGTTTTGACGGTCGCGATGTGACCGCGCTCAAAGAACGGCAACTCAAGACGCTGCGCCGCAATGCCCAGCTGATTTTTCAGGATCCTTATGCCTCGCTCAATCCGCGGATGACCGTCGGCCAGATCCTCGGCGAGCCGCTGGCGTTGCACAATGTGGTGCCGCCGCCACGGCGTGGCGAGCGCGTCAGCGAATTGTTGCGCCTAGTCGGACTCGAATCGCGCGCGGCGCGCCGCTACCCGCATGAATTTTCCGGCGGCCAGCGGCAGCGCATCGCCATCGCGCGGGCGCTAGCGGTCGAGCCGAAGCTTATCGTTTGCGACGAGCCGGTGTCGGCGCTCGATGTCTCGATCCGCGCCCAGGTGCTTAATCTGCTGCGCGATTTGCAGTACCGGCTTGGGCTTGCCTACATTTTCATTTCTCACGATCTCGCCGTGGTGAAGCACGTCGCCGATCGCATCGCGGTGATGAATCTCGGCCGCATTGTCGAGATCGGGCCAAGCGAAGCATTGTTTGCCAATCCGCGGCATCCCTATACCCGCGCGCTTCTTTCCGCCATTCCGGTGCCGGCGCCGGGCTTGACGCGCGAGCGCATTATTCTTCATGGCGAGATGCCAAGCGCTTTGCATCCGCCCGAGGGTTGCGCGTTCCATACCCGATGCCCGGTCGCGATCGGGCACTGCCGAACGGTACGGCCCGAACTCGTCGGCAATGAGCATGCGACGGCCTGCCACCGCTCCGACGAATTGCCGCCGGCCAATGTGGGATTGAGCCAATGGCGCCGGGCGCCGACGTTAGAGCGGCTCGTCAATGCATTCCGACGGACCGGATAGTCAGGGCGGTGGCGGTGTTGGTACACTCGAAACAACGAGAAAGCCGGTGGGGAGATGTCCGATGAGAGCCTTTCAATTGGCCACTGCAGCGATGCTTTTGCTTGTATCGGCCGGCATTGCTTGTGCGCAGACTACGCTTCGCATCGGGCTTGCCGAGGATCCCGATATTCTCGATCCGACGCTCGCGCGCACTTATGTCGGCCGCATCGTTTTCGCGTCGTTCTGCGACAAGCTGTTCGACATCGACGAAAAGCTCAACGCCGTCCCGCAGCTTGCGCTCGGCTATGAGACGGCGCCGGACGGGCTGTCAGTGACCATCAAGCTGCGCCCGAACGTGAAGTTTCACGATGGCGAGCCGTTCAATGCGGCCGCGGCGAAATATTCGCTCGAGCGGCACATGACGATGGCCGGCTCGTTCCGCAGGCCGGAACTTGCGGCCGTTGATCGTGTCGAAGTCGTCGATCCGCTGACGATCAAGATAGTTCTCAAGGCGCCATTCGCGCCGCTCATTGCGCAGCTTACCGATCGCTCGGGCATGATGGTATCGCCGAAAGCGGCGACGGAAGCCGGGGACAAATTCGGGCTGCATCCGGTCTGCGCCGGACCCTACAAATTTGTCGAACGCGTGCCGCAGGATCGCATCGTCGGCGAGAAATTCGCTGACTACTGGAACAAGGATAATGTCCATATCGATCGGGTTGTGTATTTGCCGATCAGTGACGACACCGTGCGGCTTGCCAATCTCAAGAGCGGCGGCCTCGACCTGATCGAGCGTGCGTTGGCGACGGACATCAAGGACATCCGCGCCGATCCGAAGCTCAAGCTCGCGACAGCGCTTGGGCTTGGCTATACGGGCATCGACATCAACGAACGCTCGAAAAATCCGCTCGGCAGCTCGGCCGCGGTGCGCCAGGCGCTCGATGCCGCGATCGACCGCGAGGCGATTAATCAAGTCGTCTTTAACGGTGAATTCGTCCCGGGCAATCAGTGGGTGAGCTCGGAAAATTCTTATTACCAGCAGGCGTTCCCGGTCCCTAAACGCGACGTGGCCAAAGCCAAGGCGCTGCTCAAACAGGCCGGCGTGACGACTCCTTTTGATGTTGATTTCATGGTGCCGAAAGGCGCCGAGCCGCAGGCCGTCGCCGAGGTTGTTCAAGCGATGGCCGGCGAAGTCGGCATCAACATGAAAATCCGCGTGACCGAATTCGCAACCTCGCTCAAGCAGGCGGAAGCCGGCGAATATCAAGCCTATCTGTTGGGCTGGAGCGGCCGCAGCGATCCGGATGGCAATCTGTACAGCTTCTACAAATGCAAGGCGCCTTTAAACTATCCAGGTTCTTGCAATCCGGACGTCGATAAGCTGCTCGACGAATCGCGCGTTCCGTCCGATCAGGCACAACGCAAGGCGATCTATGAGAAGCTGACCCGACTCCTTCTCGACGACGTATCGATCATTTATCTCTATCATCCGCGCGTCTTGATCGCCCATACGGTTCGGCTGGACGGCTATCGCCAATTGCCCGATGGTCTGGTGCGCGTCGTCGGGTTGCGGCTGAAATAATCCTCGCGCCAATGTTGACGTTTGTTGGCAGGAGATTGTTGCAGCTTATCCCGACCTTGTTTTTCGTGTCGGTGATTATTTTTTCGCTGCAACATCTTTTACCGGGTGATCCCGCGCTGGTCATGGCCGGCGAAGAGCGTGATCCCGCGGCGATCGAGCAAATCCGCCAGCACTATCATCTCGATCGCTCGCTGCCGGTCCAGTACGTCTATTGGGTCAAGGGCGCGCTGTCCGGCGATCTCGGCGAGTCGATGCGACTCAAGGAGCCGGTTCTTTCGCTGATCGTCAAGAAGCTGCCGGTCACGATCACGCTTGCGTCAATGGCCATCATCATCGCGCTCACCATTGGCGTCGGCGCTGGGATCGTCTCGGCGGTCAAGAAGGACAGCCTCTGGGATTATGCGGCGAATGCCCTCGCGCTGTGGGGCATTTCGACGCCGAATTTTTGGCTCGGCATCATGCTGATCTTTCTGTTTTCGGTGAAACTTGGCTGGCTGCCGGCGTCCGGCTACGTGCCGCTCACGGAGGATTGGCGCGCGAGCCTGGCCACGATGATCATGCCCGCTTTTGTGCTCGGCAATGCGATCGCCGCAATCCTGATGCGGCATACCCGCAGCGCGATGCTGCACGTTCTGGAAAGCGACTACATCCGCACCGCACGTGCCAAGGGGCTGCTCGAACACAGCGTCATATTCAAACACGCTTTGCGCAATGCTTTGACGCCGGTCATCACGCTCGGGGCGCTCGAATTCGGCACCTTATTGTCGGGTGCCGTGCTCACTGAGCAGATCTTTGCCGTGCCCGGATTCGGCAAGTTGATCGTCGACGCCGTTTTCAATCGCGATTATGCGGTGGTTCAGGGCGTCGTGCTGGTGACGGCGACGGCCTACATGACGCTCAATCTTCTGGCGGACATGGCCTATATCCTGGTCAATCCGCGGCTGCGCGGTTGAGCGATGGCCGAAGCGGCGCTCACCGCGACTGCCGTCGCGAACGCAGCGGAAAGCATCGAAACGCCGACGGCGCGCGCGATGCGGCGGTTCAAGCGCCGCAGGGGCGCCGTCTTTGCGCTTGTCGTGATCGCGGTTTTTGTCGCTGCGGCGATGCTCGCGCCGCTGATCTCGCCCTATGATCCGGACCTGCAGACCTGGAGCGCGGTGCGCAAGGCGCCATCGGCGCTGCACTGGTTCGGCACCGACGATGTCGGGCGCGACGTGCTCGCGCGGGTGATTTTTGGTGCGCGGGCCTCGCTGCTTGCGGGCGTGATCTCGGTCGCAATCGCGCTCCTCGTCGGCGTGCCGGTGGGGCTCGTCTCCGGTTACGTCGGCGGCTTCATCGATGCGCTATTCAGCCGGATAACCGACGCGCTATTGGCTTGTCCGTTCCTTATTCTCGCGATAGCGCTCGCCGCTTTCCTCGGGCCGAGCCTCGGCAATGCGATGATCGCCATCGGCGTTACTACGACGCCGATCTTCATCCGGCTGACCCGCGGTCAGGTGATGGTGGTCAAGGTCGAGGACTATGTCGAGGCCGCGCGCGCGGTCGGCAATCCGCACTGGCGCATCGCGCTGGTTCACGTGCTGCCGAACATCCTGCCGGCCTTGCTGGTGCAGGCGACATTGTCCATTGCCGCAGCCATCATTGCCGAGGCGGCATTGTCGTTTCTGGGCTTGGGCCAGCAACCGCCGGCGCCGTCATGGGGCAGCATGCTCAATGCCGCGCAGCGGTTTCTCGTCAACGCTCCGTGGATGGCGATCTGGCCGGGACTGGCGATCTTCCTGACCGTGCTGTCGTTCAATCTGGTCGGCGATGGCCTGCGCGATGCCCTCGATCCGCGGTCGCGGTGATCACTTCTCGACTTCGCCGCCAGCCGCAGCCCAGTCCTTGAAGCCGCCGAGATTGAAGACGCGCTCATAGCCGAAATCCTTGAGCAGTTTGCCGCTCAAGGCCGCGCGTCCGCCGGAACCGCAATAGACGATTACATTCTTGTCCTTGGCAAAATTCTTGTCGTGCGTGGGCGACTCCGGATCGGCGCGGAATTCCAACAGGCCGCGCGACACGTGCACGGCGCCGGCGATCTTGCCGCTCTGTTCCACTTCAGCGGCATCGCGCACGTCGACCACAAGCGCATTGCCTCGGGCGATCATCGCCCGGGCTTGCGCCGGCGTGATCCGCGGCACCGCCGCATTGGCGGCGTCCATCATCTGTTTCAAGGTTGTCGCCATCTCTGTTCCCTGTCTCGGCCTCAGGTTTGAGAGATATAGGTGCCGGTTAGACTTTACCAGCCACGCGGGGAAATCCGCTGATCATTGCGAATGGCATCGATGAGCCAGCCAATCCGGTCGATGACGTTCGATCCAATCCAGCGTTCGACGCCGGAGCGATCGCAATGGCGGTACATCCTCGGCGAGCAGCGCCAAACCAAGCGGAAGCATCCACAATCCGGCGACTGGCAAAAACCAGAGAACGCCGCCAACTGTGAGCAATAGCCCCGCCGGGATCCGCAGCCACCGGCTTGACGGCTGCCGAAGGAAATGAATGGTTGAGCGAATTCGGCCCGGCGCGCGATTTATGAGTCGCTCGAGGCGCCAGTCATCGGCGCTCGTCGTTTGCGCCGGATCCTCATTCCCGTCGATATGGAGTTCGAGAGTCACTTCCGTATCCTGTTCCAGGATCAATCGACCCAATACACCGATGATCGAGCGGGGCCGATCGCTTTCGTCTCCGCCGCAGGCATGCTGATCATCCGTATAAGGCTAACCACTTGCGCTTCGTTAGGATCCAGACGCCGATCCGCCGCTGCGACCAGTTCGGCAATTCGAACCACATCAAACGTCAGCGATAGGGCCGCCACTGGCCGGAGCGCCTCGGCAATCAAATCCGCAAAATCTCGATCTTCGAGATGCCGCGCCCGTGCGTCGAAAAATTCGGCTATGCGCTCCCGCGCGATGGTCGGCGCAAGCCGCTGACGTTCGATGTAGTTCACCGCCTCGTCGCGCTCGATCGCGTCAAGCCGTCCGTCCGCAAGCGCTACAAATGCGCTCACGGTGACAAGAGCTTTGACGATCAGTTCGTCGCAATCAAATGGGTTGCGACACTCGCCCGAGATGTCGGGACGGACACAGTGAATAGCCATGATGCTCCTCTTCGCAGTTACGCCACATGTGCGCGCCGAAGGAGCTCGGATCAGGGGATCAGGGAGATGCAGATAGTTTGGGCCCTGACGTCAGCGAATCCATGCGGCCTGGCGCGGAAGCTTGGCGCGTAACAGGTGATCCGACATCGCGAGGTTGGCTGACATGTCAGCGTCCTCGCCAGAGGGGCCCGGATTCAATTGTGTTGATCGCGACATAAGTGGCGGGTGTGGCCAAATCAAGGTTTGCGGCTTGCCAGCGCCAAACCGCCGCAGCACACCTGCACTCAACCAACGGTGTACCCGACAACGCGTTGGGCGCGCAGCGACGTGATCGAAATTGTCTGTGGCTATTTGCATCTGGGAAGTTTCAGCGAGTGGCGATCACGATCGAGGGTTCGTCCTGATCCGCATGATGTGAAAGCTGAGCTGGCGGCACATTTGTAGCATTGTCCGGTTTTTCTGCAGGAGCTGGCCGCTAATCGACTGCAGCCCTTCGGCGCGCTTACTCAGAAGCGACGTGGATGCGCACGACGCGAGCGTGGAAGAAATAAATTCATTTGAAAATGCAGGTGTTTTCACTTTTGTTCTCGCTTTTTTGTAAGCGCAGAACATTTTGCGCCGGTGGCGCGTGATGGGCCAGCCTCACGATTACGCAAAAGTCGCATTCGATCTCATCGACGATCTCGATCGCTTGACCGAGATCGATGGCGTCATGAGTCGTGTTTCGGCGACCTTGGCAGGTTTCGGATACACGTCGTTCCTAATAACGGGTGTGCCTGAGCCGCCACAGCGCCTCGAACCTTATATTTTGCTCAATGAGTGGCCCAAGGGTTGGACCGAGCACTACACTCGATCAAACTATTACGCAGACGATCCAGTGGCAGCTTGGTGTCGCCGCACGGTGAATCCTTTCGAGTGGTCGCAAGCGCCTTTCGATGCGGCACGCTCGCCGCGCGCCGCCGAGGTCATGGCGGTTGCTCGAGAATTTGGCCTCGATCAAGGTTTTCTAGTGCCTATCGTGCGCAGCGCGGGATTTCAGGCGTGCGTCACGATGGCTGGCGAGCGACCTGACTACGACCCAAGGGCGAAGCTCCACCTCGTCAGCATGTACGCACATGCACGTTGTGCTGCGCTATTGGGTTACGAGTTCGATGGTCAGCGTCGGCGTGTTTTAAGCGAACGAGCGCGCGATGTTCTGGCGTGGGCAGCGGAAGGCAAATCCAGTTGGGAAATTGCGACCATCCTCGGCCTCAGCGAGCGCACCGTGAACTGGCATGTGGAGCGGTCGAAGAAGAAATTGGATGCCGTGACGCGAACGCAGGCCGTGATAAAGGCGCTTCGGTCGGGCGAGATTTACGCCGTCAACTGGCAGTTCTGACAGTCGTCTAATCCATTAAAACTGCTTTTGCTCCACGGTGAATACCGTGAAGGGCGAAGGCATGATCCATGTGATCACGAGCGCCAATCGGCATCTCTACGAGCCTGAGCTGTTGGCCCATTTTCGATTACGCCATGAAATCTATGTGGTGGAGCGAAACTGGACGAATTTGTCCCGCCCTGACGGATTGGAGCGTGACCAATTCGATAAATGAGGACGCCATTTACATCCTGGCGAGCGAAGACGACCAAATCATAGGAGGTTCGCGCCTGGTGCCCACAACGCGGCAGGTAAAACTTGTGCGTTATATCCGCGACATGAGCCGAGAAATGGCAAAAATGGCGAATACCGCATCCTTCGATTTTCTCTCCTATTTACTTTATCTTGTGGTCGCGGAGGCCCAGAGCCTGAGCAACTCGGAACTGACAGGCGACTCCGAGGATTCTCTGCAAAACTAGGCGCGCTTTAGCGTCATCCCATTTACCTGAGCAGGGGTGCCGTGGCCTGCCGAGGATCCGCGCGGCTCTTCGGGGATGCGACTGTCATGACGGCGCGCATTCAACCGAAAAGGTAGCCTGACGGTTTTCACGCGCGGCAGCCCCGTGAGGCAGACGATTTCGATCGCTTTGCTCATGGCTTTAGCGACAGCGTGACGATCACGATCGAGGTTTCGTCGGGATCGGGCGTGATGTGAAAGCCGAGCTGGCGGCACATTTGCAGCATTGTCCTGTTTTCCTGCAGCACTTGCCCGCGAATCGACTCTAGACCTTCGGCGCGGGCATATTCGATCATCAGCTCCATCAACAACCAGCCGAGGCCGTGCCCCTTGAGGTCGGAGCGCACGAGAATGGCGTATTCAGCGGTGCGATACTCGGAATCGGCATGGATGCGCACGACACCGAGCATCCGCCCGGTCGTCTCCTCGATGGCGATGAACGCCATGGCGCGGGCGTAATCGATCTGCGTAAACCGCGCGATGAAGCCATGACTGAATTCCTTCACCGGCGCGAAGAAGCGAAGACGCAAATCGTCGGCCGTCACGGCGGTCAGGAACGCCGGATAGAGCGCCGCATCCTCGGGCCGGATTGGGCGCACGAAAATTTTGTTGCCGTCGGGCAGTGCCAGATCGTCCTCCCAGGCTTTCGGATAGGGTCGGATGGCGAAGCGCGGATTGCCGGATAGCGGCCCGGCCCATTGCGGCGCAAAAGGTGCGACTGCAATGCGAGCATCTACCGTGATCACCCCGGTCTCGTCGGCGAGCACCGGATTGAGGTCGATTTCACGAATTGCCGGAAAATCGGCGGCGAGCTGCGACAGTTTCACCAGAACAAGCGCGACCGCCGTCTCATCGGCAGCCGGCACGTTGCGATAGGCTTTGAGAATGCGACAGACGCGGGTGCGTGCGATCAGGCCGCGGGCGAGCGCGAGATCGAGCGGCGGCAGCGCCAACGCCTTGTCGTCGATCGCTTCTACCGCCGTGCCGCCTTGGCCGAATACCATGACCGGACCGAAAGTCGGATCGTCGGCGATGCCGATGATGAGCTCGCGCGCCTTGGGCCGCACCACCATCGGAAAAACCGTTACGCCGGCAATGCGCGCGCCGGGCTTGGCGGCCCGCGCGCGGCGCAAAATATCGTCCGCGGCCTCGCGCACCGCCGCCGCGGTCGTGAGGTTAAGCCGCACGCCACCGACTTCGGACTTGTGCACGATGTCGGCCGACTGGATTTTCAGGACCACCGCATCGCCTTTGGCGAGATGCGGCTGTGCCGCCGCCGCGGCTTCGTCCGGATCGCGGGCGAGGCTTGCCGGCGTAATTGGAATGCCATAAGCGGACAGCACTTTGCCGATCGCGATCGGGTCGAGCCAGGCGTAGCCATCTCCACTGTGTTCACGCACCGCCGCCTCGATGATCGGGTGTGCCGCGCGCTCATCTGGAGAGAAGTCCTGAGGCAGACTCGGCGGCACCGCCATCAGCTGCCGTCGCGAGTCGCGGTATTGCACTAAATGCATGAAACCGGCGACGGCTTCTGTTTCAGTCGCGTAATCGGGAATACCGGCGCGATCGAACACCTCGGCAGCACGTTTGCCGCCGCCGACCCAGACCGCGAATACCGGTTTGGGCGCAGTAATTTTCTGACGATGCCGCTCGGTCGCGCCGGCGACGGCCGCCGCGGCATCGGCGGCGGAAGCAAGCGCGGTCGGAACATTCAAGACCAGCACGGCGTCGTTTGCGTCATCCTCGAGCAAATTCTCGAGCGCAGCCGCATAACGGGCGGCATCGGCGTCGCCGGCGATATCAACCGGGTTGGCGCGCGACCAGATCGGCGGCAGCGCCGCATCGAGCTTGTCCGTCGCTGCGGGCGAAATCTCCGCCAGCGTGCCGCCGAGATCGGCAAGACGATCCACGGCAAGCACGCCGATGCCGCCGCCATTGGTCAGAATTGCCAGGCGATTGCCGGCGAGCAAAGTGACATCCGAACTGACATTCGACCCGATATGGCCGAGCGTCTCGGCGGCAGCGAAGAGTTCGTCGAGATCGAGCGCGCGGATGAAGCCGGCGCGCCGGAACGCGGCATCATAGACTGCGTCGGAACCGGCAAGCGCGCCGGTATGGGTCATCGCCGCCCTGGCGCCGGCGGCGTGGCGTCCGGATTTGATGACCAGCACCGGCTTGGCCCGCGCCGCGGCACGCGCCGCCGACATGAATTTGCGCGCGTCCTTGACCGATTCGATGTAGAGCAGGATCGCGCGCGTGCCGCGGTCGACGCCAAAGTGATCGAGCAGATCGGCAAGATCGACGTCGAGGCTGTCGCCAATCGAGACGATCGCGGAAAAGCCGATGCCGCGCAGCGCCGCCCATTCGACGAGTCCGGTCGCGATCGCGCCCGACTGCGAGATGACGCAGAGGTCGCCAGGTTGTGCCGTCGAAGCGGCGAAGCTGGCATTAAGTTTGACCTGCGGCGCCAGTACGCCGAGACAATTAGGACCGACAATGCGCATGCCGGCAGCGCGCGCGGCCTGCCCGCATTCCTCCGCAATCGAGCCGGACCCATGACCGAGTCCGGCAGTCAGGATTATGGCTGCGGCCGTTCCCTTGGCGGCTGCGGCGCGAACGACTTGTGGGACAGCCGCCGACGGCACGGCGATGACCGCGACATCCGGCGTCGCGGCCAGCGCCTCATAGGATTTGACCGCAGCGATGCCTTCGATGTTGTCATAATGCGGATTGACGAGATGGATTGCGCCGGCAAACCCGCCGCTGCGCAAGTTCTTCAGAACCGCGCGGCCGGGCGATGTATCGCGCGGGCTGGCGCCGACCACAGCGATAGAACGCGGCGCAAATAGCCGATCGAGGCGATAGGTCGACATTGGGCTTCAGGTCCGACACCTTCGGATCAAGGACACAAGGTTCGCTCAAACATATTGCCTGCGCCGGCAAGGCGAAATGATGCTTTCGCGGGCCGTCATTGGGACGAGCGAATACTTCATCCCTTCCCCCGCGCCAGGTAAAAATCGAGCGGCATGCATTGCCGCGCCGCGCGTTCGCCGACAGACGCAATGAAGGATTTGCCGTGCCGACGGGCACGGCCGCGCCTGGAGCGCCAGGCGCACATCTATCGGCGTTCCACCACG
>Ga0126383_10000291_pt1 | contig 26399 bp, 17 predicted proteins | sample PanSoiMetPlot_35_FD_96882 | JGI IMG/M metagenome (GOLD analysis project Ga0126383, IMG submission 96882) | Tropical forest soil microbial communities from Panama - MetaG Plot_35 | ecosystem: Environmental > Terrestrial > Soil > Tropical forest > Bulk soil | place: Panama | collected 2016-02-17 | reverse complement strand
TACCGTTGGCGGCAGCACGCGAGTAGATGTACTTGGCAACTGGTGTAGAGCCGACAAAGCTGATGGCACGAATCTTGGGATGATCGAGGATGGCGTCCACCGTTTTGCGTCCGCCATTGATCAGACCGATAACGCCCTTGGGCAGGTTAAGGCGCTCCATGAGGCGGAAGGCAAGCTGCATGGTCAGCGGCACTTTTTCCGAGGGCTTCAGGATGAAACAGTTGCCGCAGGCGATGGCGTAAGGCAGATACCAGAAGGGGATCATCGCCGGGAAGTTAAACGGCGTAATAGCGGCCACAATGCCGATGGGCTGGCGAATCATCGATTCATCGATGCCCGGCGCGATGTCTTCCAGATTATAGCCCTGCATGAGCATGGGGATGCCGCAGGCGACCTCAACGTTTTCGATGGCGCGGCGGACTTCGGCCTTGGCTTCGGCGAAAGTCTTGCCGTTTTCGATCACAAGGGTGCGGGCAAGCTCGTCGATGTGGTCTTCGAGAAGCTGCTTGAGGGCGAAGAGATACTGCGCGCGATCACCAGGGGGAGTGCGCCGCCACTGGTTCTTGACACGGTCGGCGGCCTCAACTGCGGCGTCTACTTCGGCGGCAGTCGAAAGGGGGACCCGGCCGATAATTTCCGCGGTGGCGGGATTAATGACGTTCAAGCACTCGGCGGCGCTTTTGCGCCATTCGCCGTTGATATAGTTCAGAGCCTCGGCGACTTGAGGTGATGCGGTGGTGATCATCGAATCTCCTACATTGTGGTACACAGTTACGAATGCACGGCTTGTACAGCTTCCGGCTTTGCTCCAGCGGTAGCCGCGATGGCGCCTTCCAAAACGTCCAGTGCCTCTTCAAACTGCGCATCAGTGATAACCAGAGGCATCAGCAGGCGGACCACATTGCTGAAGGATCCGGCAGAGAGGGCGACAACGCCGTGCTCATAACAATAGCGTGTGATCTGCTTCGTCTCTTCTGCAGCAGGCTTGCGCGTGCCGGGATCTGCCAGCTCGATCGCGCACATTCCGCCCAGACCGCGAACCTCACCAATAATCGGCCACCGCTGCTGCCATTTGCGTGCGCGTCGTTTAAAGCCCTCTCCAAGCTGCTCGGCGCGATTCGAGAGATCCTCCTTCTCGATGGCTCGGATTACCGCAAGACCGGCAGCGCAAGAAACTGGGTTGCCGGCAAAAGTGCCACCCAAGCCACCAGGGCAGCCGGCATCCATGATCTCAGCTTTGCCGGTGACGGCGGCGAGGGGCAGGCCTCCGCCCAGCGATTTCGCGGTGATAAGAATGTCAGGCACAAGACCAAAGCGCTGGCAGGCGAACATCGCCCCGGTGCGAGCGAATCCTGTCTGTACCTCATCGGCGATGAGGACAATGCCGTGTTTATCGCAGATGGTGCGGAGGTCGGCGAAAAACTCGGTGGGCGGAACGACGAAGCCGCCTTCACCGAGTACCGGCTCGACGATGATGGCGGCGACGGTTTCTTGGGCAACGTGTCGGCGAAAGAATGTCTCAAAGGCCTGCGTTCCGCAGTGAACATTGCATTGGGGATAGGTCTTGCCGTAAGAGCAACGGAAACAGTAAGCATACGGGATGCGGTAGACGTCGCTGGGAAAAGGCTCGAAACCAGCTTTGTAAGGGTGCGTCTTACTGGTGAGAGCGAGGCCCAGCAGAGTGCGTCCGTGAAAGGCATCTTCAAAGCAGACGATCGCAGGCCGCTTGGTGTGGGCACGCGCTATCTTTACGGCATTTTCGACAGCCTCGGCACCCGTGTTTACGAAGAGCGTCTTCTTGGGGAACTCGCCCGGCGTGATGCGATTCATTGTCTCGGCGAGGGCGATGTAGTCTTCGTACGGCGTGACCTGGGCACAGGTATGGAGAAAGCGATCAACCTGCTGGTGAATGGCTAAGGTAACCGTCGGATTGCGATGTCCCACATTGAGACAGCCGATGCCTCCGGCAAGGTCGATCAAGACGTTCCCATCGACATCTTCTACCAGCGCGCCATCAGCCTTTGCAACGTACAACGGCGTGGCGTGCGAAAGCCCTTGCGGAACTGCCCGCTCGCGCCGTGCATGCAGCGCCTGCGAGCGTGGACCCGGGATTGCTGTTCGTAAGCGGATCGCTCCCATCTCAGTACCACCCAATGGGCGCTTCGTTGAGGTTTACATGTACCAGCTTGGTCTCGAGGTATTCCTCTAGCCCCCACGGGCCGAGTTCTCGACCGAATCCAGATTGCTTGAAGCCGCCCCACGGAGCTTCGACATATGTCGGTTGCATGTGATTGACCCAGACGATTCCGGCGCGGATCTTCTTCACCGCCCGGAACGCCTTGAAGATGTCGCGCGTCCACACGGCGGCGGCGAGGCCATAGGGCGAGTCGTTGGCGATCTTGATGGCGCCGGCTTCGTCGTCGAAAGGAATCACACTTGCCACAGGACCGAAGATTTCTTCGCGCGCGATGCGGGCGGAGTTGTCGACATCGTAGAAGATGGTGGGTGTTAAGTAGTAGCCCTTAGCTAAGTCTCTCGGACGGTCGCCACCCGACGCAAGTTTGGCTTCCTTCTTCCCGACCTCGAGATAGGAGCGCACGCGTTCGTACTGTTCTTTGCTGACCAGCGGACCCATCTTGGTTTCGCGATCCAGCGGTGGCCCAAGCTTAATGTTCCTGGCCTTCTCAACCATGGCCTCGACGAACTTCTTGTAGATCGGACGCTGCACGAGAATGCGGCTCCCCGCGGAGCAGACTTCACCTTGGTTTATGAAGACACCGAAGAGCGCGCCGTCGATGGCAGCTTCGAAATCGGCGTCGGCGAAGAAGATGTTGGGCGACTTGCCGCCGAGTTCCAGGGTGACACGCTTTACCGTGTCGGCCGCCATCTTGACGATGAGCTTACCAACAGCGGCGCTGCCGGTGAAAGCAATCTTGTTGACCTCGGGATGCTGCACGAGCGGCGCACCTGCAGTTTCGCCGAAGCCGGTGACGATGTTGACGGTGCCGCTGGGAAGACCGCAGGCCTCGAAGTGCTTAGCGAGTTCGAGGACAGTGAGCGGCGTCTGCTCGGCGGGCTTGAGGACGCAGGTACAACCGGCGGCAATGGCGGGAGCGAGCTTCCACGCCGCCATGAGCAGCGGATAGTTCCAGGGAATGATTTGCCCAGCAACTCCGACCGGCTCCTTCAGTGAAAGGCTCAGCGCATTGTCGGGAACAGGATTCACCTGGCCGGAGATTTTGGTCGCGAGGCCGCCGTAATACTCGAAGCACGTGGCGACGTCGTTAATGTCAAACTCCGCTTCGACAATCGGCTTGCCGCTGTTGCGGGCCTCGAGTTCCGCCAGCGCGGGCTGGTTCTGGCGAACGACTTCGGCGAGCTTGAAGAGCACGCGGCCACGTTCCTGCGCGGTGCTGGAGCCCCACAGACCGTTTTCGAAGGCTTCGTTCGCCGCGGCAACGGCTCGATCGATATCTTTCGCGTTGGCATCGGGAACTTCGGCAATGATCTGTTCGGTGGAAGGGTCGTACACCGGGAAGGTTTTGCCACTGTCGCTGGCGGTCCATTCCCCATTGATGAACATCTGGTATTTCTGGGCGGTGGCTATGGCAGTTGCGCTCATACAATCTCCGAAATCCGATGCCCGGCAGAACTGGTCTGCCGGGCGGCTTTGCGATTGCCGTACACAAAGAAAAAGAACCCTGCAAGGAGCAGCAGTGCTATGCTGCCTACCCACATCTTGATTTCGAAGGCGAGCTTCGAGGAGATGTTTGGGGGCGGGAAGAAAGCCAGAGCGATGCCGAAGCAGGTGACGATGAATCCGCTGAGGCCGGCCAGACGAAGGCTCAGTGGACTGTAATAGCCTCCTTCGCGCGAGTCGCTGGCAGACAAACGAACGAGGGCTGCGAAGACATAAAGAAAAGGCACAAGGTTCAGCACGACAGCCAGATCGAGTAATGTTTGAAACGCTTCTTTGACCTGTGCGCCGATGAAGCTCATAGCAAGAAACACGATCGAGATGCCGGTTTGCACGAATAATGCGATGTAAGGGGTGGAGAATTTGGGGTGCAGTTTGCCAAGGGCGCTCGGCAAGTATGAGTCAAGTCCAGCGACGAACGGAATCCGAGCTGAACCGGAGAGCCAAGCAGAAGCTATCCCTGCGATGGAGATTGCCAATACGAAGGCAAAGGGCGAAATTAGCCAGGGAAGTCCTACCTTGTCGGACATGCTGCTCACGGCTTGAGGTACGCCCTGTAATGCCGAGACTTCGGTTCGTGGCACGGCAATGAGAAGCGCGATGGTGCAACCAACATAGAGGAAGCCCGAGATGAGGCCTCCCCATACCACGGCGAAGGGCACATTTTTGCGGGGTTCCTGAATCTCGTCTCCCATGACGGAGGCCAGCTCGAGGCCGATCAATGCAAAGCACACCACGCCGAAGACGGACAACAGACTCAAATCGAAGGGGATGCGCATGTCGTGCAGGGTCAAGTTCATGCCGAACTGCCGAGTCACTGTTAGGCCCAGCCCAATGAGGACGAGAGAGGCGATGGCGGTGCCGATGCCGCCGATGTTGTTGACCCACTTGCCCACGCCGAGGCCGATCACATTCAGGATGGCGAGTAACACAAGAAGGGTCAGCGCGCTCAGAAACGTGAACAGCGGATTGTTGGCCAAGCCGACGGCTTTCGGTCCGGCCGCGAAGACTGCGATGCCAAGAAAGATCAGAACGACAGTAGGGACATAGAAGATGTTGTTCGTCCAGTAACACCAGCCGGAGAGGAAACCGTGGAAGTCGCCGAAGACTTTCTTGGTCCAGAGATAGATGCCGCCTTCACCAGGATACCGATGTGACAGTTCGACGACGGCCATACCTTGTGGGCAGAAGAAAAACAGCAGCGAAATGAGCCACAGCCATACGGTCATTCCTCCCGAGGCAGAGACGGCGGGAACCACATTCAAATTGACGATGGCGACGACGAAGAGAAGAACAAGGTCCCAGCGCCCCAGGACACGCTGGAGGTGGGCGGGTTCGGATTGTTGGGTGTTCGACAAGGTGATCAGCCTGCGAATTCTGCGTGGGCTAAAGTCCGCCTAGACCAGGACATGTGGGGGCCAAAGGTGCTCTACCGAGCCGCTACGGCGGCTTCCTTCTCCTTCTGTGCCTCAGCCAGGGCCGGGGCAACTTCTGCGAAAACCTGCAAATGGAATGCAATGTCTTCTTCGGTATGCTGCACCGAGATGGTCCACTGCTCATCCCACCAGTAGGGCTGCGCCATGACACCGCGGTTAACCATGGCAAACCAGTACTGCTTCCAGAGATCGGTATTGACCTTCAGCCAGTCGCGGTAGTTGCGAACCTCTTTCGGCGCAAACATCAGCGCGCCATTAGCGCCGGCGCAGGCTACGTATGCGCTCAGACCAACCTGCGCGATGGTTTCGCGATAACCGGTCACCAGCTTATGTGAGAGCTTCTCAACATGTGCGTAGTTGTCGCGTGTGAGTACTTCGCGGAAAGTCGCCAGTCCCGCTGCCATCGAGACGGGATTGGTGTTGTAGGTACCGCCGTGGAACACCTTGTGCTGCGAGATGAGATCCATCACGGTTTTCGATGCGCCGAAAGCTGCCAGCGGCAGGCCTCCGCCGATAGATTTGGCCAGGCAGATCATGTCGGGTTTCAGGCCGAAGTATTCCGAGGCGCCACCCCAGCAGAGTTTCGCACCGGTCTTTACTTCATCGAAGATCAGCAATGCGCCGTTCAGGTCGCAGAGCTTCCGAAGTCCTTCCAGGAAGCCCGGCTCTGGCATACACAAGCCGACATTCATCATGATCGGTTCGAGAATAATGGCTGCGATTTCTCCGGGGTACTGCTGGAATCGGTATGCGACGGAGTCCAGATCATTAAAGCTAGCGACGAGGACATTGGCGAGGCTCGCTTTTGGCACACCGAGACCACCCGGCACCGAGTTAGGAGCCTTGAAATCGCCAACCTCGTCAAGATGCGGCTTCACGCTGACCAGCGCAGCATCGTGCAGTCCGTGATAGCCGCCCTCGAATTTGATGATGCGGTCACGTGTGGTGGCGGCCCGAGCGAGGCGAACCGCATGCATCGTCGCTTCGGTGCCGCTGTTGCCAAAGCGCACCATTTCCACGGGGAAACGCTCACAGATGACTTCCGCGAGTTCCCACTCCATGTCATGGGGCATACCGAACATGGTGCCGGTGGAGAGACGCTTCTCGACGGCCTTCATCACGGCTCGGTGGCAGTGCCCGGCCATCAACGCCCCAAACGTGAGATTGTGGTCGATGTATTGGTTACCGTCGAGATCCCAAAACTTACTACCCTTAGCTTCCTTAACGAAGATTGGGTGCGGATCGTAAGCGCGGTAATTGCTCGCCACGCCCAGCGGCAAGCGTTTCAGGTTGTGCTTGTGGGCTTCGGCAGATTTCGGCGTGCGCTTTTCGAAAATTGCGATTTCGTCGCGCAACTGCTCGTGCATAAAACTCTCCTAAGAATGATCAAGAATGGGGGCCGGCGTCGCGCCGGCCTGGAGTTAGAACGAAACTTTCACAGCAAACTGAACCAAGCGGGGATCGCGTGTGGTGGTGACCTGACCGAACTGCAAGCTGGTGGCGTCGCCCACCGGGTTGTAGAACTGGGTATGATTAAACAGGTTGAAGAAGTCAACCCGGAACAGCGTATTCACCCGCTCGCCGATCTTAGTGGATTTCTCCAGCGTCATATCGACGTTGGCAATGCCAGGTCCGCAGCACACAGTACGTGGGGTATTGCCATAGGTGCCCAGCAGCGGTTGGCCGGTCAGGTAGTTAATAGAATTCGGGTCGAGCGAAAAGACATTTGGATTGAAGTAGTAGTTGTTATGACTCTGCGGTGATTGCGTCTTCCACGCCTGCATCTGATTCGGCTGTCCCGCCGATTCAAAGAAGAAGCTGGTATTTAGCTCGTTGTCCTGTCCGCCAGAAGTGATGCGGACCGGGAAACCGGACTGCAAAGTAACGATTCCGGACGTGGCCCATCCGTTCAGCAGTACACCCTTCGCTCCCCGGTACTGGGGCACCGGGAACTGCCAGTAGGCGTTGAATACGAACCGCTGGCGTGCATCGAATTCTGAGAGGGCATAGCTCAAACGTGGATCGACAGGATTCAGCGATCCTTCGAACGTCGAGCCGTAGTCAAAGGACTTGGCCCAAGTGTAGGCAGCCTGGAACTGCAATCCGCGGGAGAAATTGCGCTGGACCATTGCCTGAAACGAGTTGTAGTTGGAATTGCCGATGGTGTCCTCGGCAAAGATGCTGGAGAACACCGGGATACCATCGGGAGGGCACCCGGTGCCGGTAAGCGGCTGGCAGAACGGTGACGAGTACTGGCGCAACCCAACCAGCGTAATGCCGTTGGGCGCAATTGCCGAGACCGGTGTGCCGTTGGGCCCTCCGCTGACCGTGAACGGCGCTCCGTTGGGCCCTCCATAAGGAAGGTGGAGCGTGAAGTTGGCCGGCAGTGTGGCAGTGGGCGGAATGAAGAATGAATTGTCCGAGTAATTCTGTCCGCAGGTGTAGCTGGGATCATTATTAGCAGCGGACAAATTCATCAAATCCAGACATGACTGCGTGTTCCCGTAGTTCACATCGTGCGTAATCAGCAGACGATGTCCCTGAGATCCGACGTAGCCAATCTGCATCATCATGTTCCTGCCGAGTGCCCGCTGAATCGTGAGGTTGTACTGCTCGGAATACTGCGTGCGGATGTGCGGCTGCATGTCGCCAAAGAGAAGAATGGGCCGATAGACTGACCAGTCTACGGGCGTGCCTTGAGGCGGAGAGATGATTCCGTTGAACGGATTGGGATACTGATTTCCGGTCTGGTCCACAAATGGAGTGTTGAAGTTGGTGTAGTAAATGGTATTGCTGCCGCCGAATGGCGGTTCAGCGCCGAATTGCTCCATCACTAACTGCTCAATTGGGTTGTAGAAGATGCCATAACCGGCTTTGATGGTGAGCGTACCGGGCGCGCCTGTGATCTTGCGCAGCCATCCCTTATCGGCGCTGGGACTCCAGGCGATACCGATGCGTGGCGCCCATGCTTTGTAGTACGTCTGCGTCATGCCCGGAGGAATGCCCTGGTCGCCCGGCACGACTAATCCCAACGGGAAGACAGAATTAGCGGGTCCGGTGGGACTGCAGTCGGTTGATCCGTACAACTGCGCGAGAGAACTGTTGGGGGAGAGCTGGCAAGGATATTTGGTCGTCGCCTGACCAGGGCGAAAAGTTTGCACGTGCTTGAGAGCATCTGCCTGTGGCGTGTCGAGCTCCCAGCGAAGCCCATAATTCAGCGTGACATTCGATCTGATCCGCCAGCTGTCTTGGGCAAAGAGATAATAGGCGTTGCTTCGTATATGCTCTGTTTGCGCCGAACCCTGGGAGTAGCTGTAAGGAAGCCCGAGCAGGTAATCAGGAAGATAGTTGTAAATTCCGTTCACCGGGTCGGCGAGCAGGCCGGGGCTGTTCGGATCGGAACTGTTGTATTGGAAGTACCCGTTTACGTTGTAATACAGCGTCTGATTGAACTGCATGTAGCGAATGTCGGCGCCGAACTTTAAGGCGTGTGTGCCGAGCTGTTTGCTGAGGCTGTCGGCCCAAGTGTAGCTGTTACCGATCTGCGGAAGCTGGCCCTCAAAGTTATTTCCGATGGAGAACGACCCAGGCACCACGATGAACGGAACCCCTTCATACTTTGCACCGAGGCCAGGACTAATTCCCGCACCGGGATTGTTGGGGTCATTAAAGCACTGGCTGGCAGGCACGAGGCTGCCGCACGAGCCCTGCACGAGGTTGGTTTTTACCGGCTGCTGAAATCCAGTCTGGTTCTCGCGCATGTAGGTGAAATGAGCTTCGTTGACTAGGCTGTTGTTGATCGTCCAGATGTGGTTGACGTTCACCTGTTGAACGGTGGTCGGCATGTAAGAGCCGAAACCTGGAACGTTAGCGCCCGCAGCCTGAAAGAACGAGAAAGCCTGCGTGGTCAGCGAGTCGTTGATGTAGTAGTAGACATTCAGGTTCTGATTATTGGTGAGGCGGTAGTCGAACTTCGCTGAACCCTGATCCCCATTCACGATCTGGTTGGGAACGGATTGAAAGAGGTTTCCGGACTGATTCGGTAACGGCACGTACAGGTTCATCAATGCCACGGCCGTCTGATCCATGCACAGCGTAGGGATCTGGTTATTGACCAAGATCGACGAGTAGGGAATCGGTACGGTGTCGCCTTGGGTCGAAAGCGGTGTAGTTAATCCGAGCGCACCAAGGCAGCCCGGGCGGTTATTGAAGAGGTCAGCTACACCCTGATTGATGATCTGGCCGGAGAACCCGCCAGTAACGGAGCCGAAATCGCCGTTGCGCTGGTTCTGATCGGGAACGTAAAACTGCGCGCTGGGAATGCCCTGCTTGACGCGACGTCCCTCGTAAGAGAGGAAGAAGAACGCGCGGTCTTTCTTGATCGGTCCGCCTAGGGTACCGCCAAACTGGTTCTGCTGGAACTGCGGCTTGGTGACGTTGAAGTATCCCTGCGCGTTCAGCACGCTGTTGCGGAAGAACTCGAACGCATTGCCGTGAAACTCATTGGTGCCTGACTTGGTGACCACGTTGACCACCGCCCCGGAGTTGCGTCCGTACTCGGCGTCGAAGGTGTTGGTGAGTACCCGAAATTCGGCAATGCTGTCGGGACTGGGTTGTACTGTCGGCAGGTTCGCGAACAGGTCGTTGGCGTCACCACCGTTCACATTGAAGTTGTTGGCACGGCCACGACCACCATTGACGGAAACCACACCGGGCTGGTCGCTACCGTAAGCGATGGTGTTGCTTCCGCCCGCATTAGACATAACGCCGGGCTGCAATTGGAGAAGCTGGTAAGTGTCGCGAGTGTTGAGGGGCAACTGCGTCGCCATCAGAGAATCGACTGTGGCTCCGAGTTGAGTGGAGCTGGTGTCAATGAGGGGAGCCTCGGAAGTTACCTCGACCGTTTCCGTCGCTGCGCCGAGCTCAAGAGTCTCGTTTACCGCGAGGGTCTGGTTCAGATCGAGGGCAATTTGCCGACGCGTGAGTTTTTTGAACCCCGGGGCCTCGAATTCCACTGTATAAGTTCCCACGGCCACGGTTGGGAAGGAATAATCCCCACCTTTGTTCGTCTGCGTATGGGTGCTGACGCCAGTTGCTTCATTAATCAGCGTGACGTTTGCATTGGGAATCACGGCTCCGCTGGGATCGGTGAGGCGACCGTTGATTCTGCCTCCCGTGCTTTGCGCAGTTGCCACAGCAGCGAAATTGACAATGAGCAAAGCGGAGAGACCCGCACGAACACAGAGACGAATAGCAAACCTGATCATAAGCCCCCACTCAGGATCCGCAGAAAATGTAAAACGTTGAGCGCGAGAGAGACGAACTTTTACCGGAGAACAGCAACCTTGCTATAATTCCGCAAGGTTAGAGAATCATATCGCAGCTTGTCAAGCGGCACCCCGAAAAGCATGGATCAAGAGAAGAGTCAGGGCGACCCATCGGCGGCAACCCGAGCGCGCCTGAAGATCGGCGAAGTCGCCGAGCAGACGGGAGTCTCGGCCTCGGTCATCCGTTCCTGGGAGAAGCTGGGCATCATTCGCCCCGCACGAACCGACAGCAAATACAGGCTTTATTCGCAGGAAGACTTAAAAGTTCTCAAGCGGGCGCGCTTCTTGAGCCGGGTAAGAGGATTGAACGCCCCCGCGATTGTCGAACTCCTGAAATCGCAAGGAATGGTGAAGAGCGGCCGCGGGAATAGCGCAAACGCCACCGGCTCGCGCCTGCGTCAACTGCGGGTGAGTCGTCACTTACCTCTGGCCGAGGTGGCGAAGGAGGTGGGAATCTCTGCCGGCTTTCTCAGTGCCATCGAGCGGTCGCATATGACCGCTTCGGTCGGCACACTGCGCAAGCTGGCGCGTTTTTACCAGCTCAACATTCTTGATTTCTTTGATCCCGCGAAGGCCAACCCGTACCGCGTGCGTCCCCAAGACAGAAAAACGCTGGATGCAGGATCGGGCGTCCAAATGGAGCTGCTGGCCTGGGGAAATACGGTGATGGAACCGCACCTTTTCACTATCGCGCCGGGAGCGGGGAGCGGTGAATCGTATGCGCATGAGGGAGAAGAATTCCTGTTTGTATTGCGAGGAGTGCTGGATATCGAACTGGACGGACAGGCGCACAAGCTTCGCGCCGGAGACAGCTTCTATTTCGAGAGCAATACGCCACACGCCTGGCGGAACTCGGGAAAAATCAAGACGGTGGTGCTTTGGGTGAACACACCGCCAACCTTCTAAAGGGAATCGAAAACAAACAATGGCACTGCGACTGATTCTACGTTCCGCTGTGTCTTTCTTTCTCTCCTTCAGCTTGCTTGCGGTGGTGTGCGGTGTCGGCAACGCTCAGTCCGGCTCCTCAATCGCGAACTTGATCGTTATACGCGCGAAGATCTACACGGTGAATCCATCTCAGCCTTGGGCCGAAGCAGTCGCGATCAAGGACGGTAAATTCATTGCCGTAGGCACGAACGAAGAGGTCATGAGATATGCGGGTAAGAACACGCCTGTGGTCGATGCCCGCGGCCACCTCCTGTTGCCGGGCTTCGGCGATGCACATGTCCACTTTATGGAAGGATCGATGACGCTTCTCGGCGTGAAGCTCGATGATACCAAGACCATTGCCGATATTCAGAAGCGTGTAAAGGAATATGCGGCGACCCATCCGGGCAGCGGATGGATCGAGGGGATGGGATGGCAGTATGACGCATTTGGCAAATCTGCTCTGCCGGACAAGAAATATCTCGACAAGGTTGTCAGCGACCGCCCTGTGTTGCTCACTTGCTTCGACGGGCATACCACTTGGGCCAACAGTAAGGCCTTACAACTCGCCGGTATTGACCGTGATACTCCTGATCCGCCAAACGGCAAGATTGTGCGCGATGCGCAAGGGAACCCCACGGGTGCTCTGAAGGAATCCGCTAGCGAACGGGTGAGAAAAGTTGTACCCGAACCCACCAGAGAAGAGCGCATTAAGGCGCTGCGGGCCGGACTGATGGAGGCACGCAGCCACGGAGTCACGCGTATTCACAGCGCTGGAGGCGACTTCGAGTATTTCGATCTGTATGACGAGCTGCGCAGAAACGGTGAGCTTACTGCAAGGTTCTATATTGCTTATTTTCTGGATCCGCCTGGACTGACGCCCGAAATTCGCAGCAGCCTGGACAAGGCCCGCCGCACCTATCACGACGACTGGCTTGCCGGGGGAGTCGTGAAGACCATGCTCGATGGGGTTGTGGAGTCACACACCGCCGCCATGCTCACGCCGTATGCCGATGACCCAAGAATCAAGGGGAAGACATTTTGGGAGCCCGCGCAATATCAGGCTACCCTAACGGAGCTCGATAAGAACGGCTACCAGATTTTTACGCATGCCATCGGAGATGGTGCGGTTCGGCTAGCCCTGGATTCGTACCAGACCATGAACAAGTCGAACGGCACGAAGGACTCACGTCCGCGGATCGAGCACATCGAAACAATCACCCCCGAGGACATTCCGCGCTTTGGTAACCAGGGCGTGATTGCCAGCATGCAACCATTGCACGCCTATCCTGACGCAGACACCTTGGAAGTATGGTTGCGGAATGCCGGCGCGCAGCGTGAGCCACGTGCGTTCGCTTGGCACAGCATCGCCGCAGACGGTGGCAGACTGGCCTTCGGCAGCGACTGGCCGGTCGTGACCATCAGCCCCTGGCCGGGAATCCAAACCGCGCTTACGCGCCAAACGTCCGAGGGGAAACCCGCAGGCGGGTTCGTTCCTGCTCAGCGTGTCACGCTTGAGCAAACAATCGAAGCCTATACGAGGGGAGTCGCGTATGCAGGCAAGCGAGAGAAAATGGAAGGTTCCATTGAACCAGGCAAGCTGGCGGACCTGATCGCTGTTGACCAGGACCTGTTTCAGATTGACCCGCACAAGATTGATCAGACCAAAGTCTTGCTGACTGTGGTCGAAGGCAAGGTCGTATACGCGGCAGAGGGGTGGAATAAAGCTTCGGCATCAGGCAAATAAGCCGGGAGCATCTAAACTGTTCACTCACAATTCTCTGGAATTTACCTACGAGAATACGGGTTCCGGTAGTCTGATTCTCGTGAATGTAGTACGCCGGAAATGGCACGGCCAACCAGCCGTGCCTTTCCTTTTGCACAGCGGTGAATGGGTCGGTTTGTGCTTGCGTGGACTAGAATCGGTGCCAACATGGCAGCCTCTCTGCGCACCATCTTCCACGTCGACATGGATGCGTTCTTCGTTTCCGTCGAAGAACTGTTCGATCCATCGCTGAAAGGGAAGCCGGTGGTTGTCGGGGGCCAGGCGCACGAGCGCGGCGTGGTTTCTGCGGCGTCGTACGCTGCGCGCAAATTCGGTGTGCACTCGGCTATGCCGTTGCGCACCGCGGCCAAGCTGTGTCCGCAGGCAATTTTTGTCGATGGTCACCCGGATCGGTATCGCGAGTACTCAGGTAAAGTCTACGAAGTGCTCAATCGCTTCTCCCCGAAGCTGGAGATGGTTTCTATCGACGAGGCCTACGTGGATATGACCGGCACGGAACGACTGCATGGGCCCGCTTTGCGAGCAGCCCACTCGTTGCACGAAACAATGAAGGCAGAGACAAACCTGAATTGCTCGATTGGAATCGGCACGTCACGACTGATTGCCAAAGTCTGCTCCGATCAGGCCAAGCCGAACGGCGTGCTCCGCATCCTGCCAGGTGGTGAGATCACGTTTCTCGCGCCATTGAACGTGCGAAAGATCCCGGGTGTCGGCAAAGTGATGGAGAAGCGCCTGAACGGACTCGGAATCCAATTCGTTGGCGATTTGGCGAAGTTGGACCAAAGCAGGCTGCAGGAGAACTTCGGAGCCCTGGGAGTGGCGCTTGCCGGCAAATCGCGAGGATTGGATACCGGGGCGTGGTTCGACAACGACATCGGCGAGGACATTGGGCCGAAGTCCATAAGCCATGAGCACACATACGGGCAGGATACGGCCGACCAGGCGAAGCTCGAGGCGACGCTTGCCCGCCTTTCCGAGATGGTCTGCCGCCGGCTACGTGAGCAGAATCTTCATGCGCGCACCTTGCAGCTCAAGCTGCGGTATTCGGACTTCTCTACTATTACCCGGGCACGCACACTAAGCGCGCCGACCGCCGTCGATTCTGAGGTTTTTGCTGCCATTCGCCAGTTGTTTCGCGAAAATTGGAACCGAGGTGAAGTCCGTCTGCTGGGGGTCCACGCCGCCCACTTCGATGCCGAAAGCGAGCAGCTCAATTTGGGCGGCGGCACGACGCATGACAGGTGGAACCAGGCGCTTTCAGCGGCCGATCGCCTGAGGGAAAAGTTTGGGGAGAGCGCGATTTCCCTGGGCACGGGAATGCACGCGCGCTTCCGGGAGCGCACACACGAGAATCCAGCTGCGCTGCCAAGGAAGAAGAAAGGTACATAAGCCGCCGGGTGATTTCTGGACCTTACATCATGGTCACGTGTCACAGACAACTGAATTGGTGAAACAGATCAATCGGAAGGGGTGAGCGGATGTATCTTGCAATCCCAGGGAAGATCTTGAGCATACAGGTGAGGATTTTGCGCGTGTGGCGCGGGTGAACTTTGGCGGGATTATCAAAGAGGTGAGCCTCGCCTGCCTTCCTGAACGCAAAAGGATAATTACGTGCTGGTTCATGTCGGAAGTGCCATCCCGCCTGGTCGATGAGGCCGAAGCCGGGCCTACCTGGAACACTCTGAAAAGCATGGGCGAATTGGAGGAACTCGATCCCACGAAAGGTGAAACACAAACTTAGTTAGATAGTGTGAAGCTGAAGGGAAAATGCTTGAACGAGCCAACCAATCGCAGCCTAACCTAGGCCCCAACCAGTTTTTCCAACACTGCTTTATTCCGGATGGTCAGGGTCGAACCCTTCAGGACCGCAACTTGACGTTTGCGGAAATCTGCCAGTACGCGCGTCACGGTTTCCCGTGAGGTTCCAATGATCTGGGCAATCTCTTCGTGCGTCAGCGCCAACTTCACTTTTGGCTCGGTCTGGTCCTGGCTGGTGGCAGTCCACTCTAACAACAAACGAGCCAGGCGCTCCGGGGCTGAGTGCGACAGTCCCAAACTGCGAATCTGCTGATAGGCGCTCTGGCAATCCTTGCTAAGATGCTGGGCGGCCCTGAGGCAGGCGTCTCCATGCGCTTGCAGGAACTTCAAAAAATCGTCGCGCTTAATAAAGTTGAGTTGGCAGGGCTGGCCGGTTTCCGCGGTGATTTCGTACGGCGTGCCGGAGACGGTGGCGTGCATTCCGAGAACTTCACCCGGTTGCGCAATCTTAAGAATAAGGGTCTTGCCCTCGGCAGAGGTTGTGGAGAGTTTCACGCGCCCTTTGCACAGCATGTAAATTCCGCGAGGTGATTGACCTTCGACGAAAAGCACCGCTCCCGCCGGATAGGACGCCGTGTACTTGATTCGGTCGAAAGCTTCTAGCGAGTTCTTGGGGAGGGAACAGAAGAAACTGTCGCTGCGCAACTTACAGATGACGCAATTCTCTACCAGCTCGAAGCCGTAAGGTGACCCCACTGGCGCCTCCGTAACGATTACCGAATATGCTATCACCGCCTAAAAGAAAGTCCCATCGGGCGGCCTTTACGAAGCCGTGTATCCGGGGGACCGGTGGCAGTTCAAACCTTTGCACGCGCTGCTGGCGACCAAAGATTCACATCTCAGGTTCTGAGTTTCCCCTTCCAGTCAAATTCCGAGTTAAACGTGATGTATATCACACAAATTCGTATTTTGCGTCACAGACCCTTGGCCGAGGCGTGACAGAAAATCCGGCCCAACAACGGCTCAATACAAGGCGGGAGGCGAACCGGTCGATTCACTGCAGCTCGTTGGGCCCGGCCAAGGTACTTCCGACTGCGGCAGGGCATTCGGGACCCAGTTCCGGATTGCATCAGGCAACAGACGGCCTGCGGACCATGACCACTCTCCTCTACCCCAACGCCTCCCGCCGGTGGTTTATCCCTGCGCGCAGGGCATGCGCCGTTGCGAAAAAAAATTTCCTGAGTGCGGAGGCTACGCATAGATGGCCCACCGGCCCAAGGGGACAGCCGTAGGATTTAGCGCACCCCAGATGTTTCGCGTCAGTCCCCCAATTCCAGTAGTCGAACTGACGTTCTTTTGATATCGTTTCGACGCCACATGAGCGGTAGCGAAGTCCGCTTTTAAACAAGGGAGAGGCCTATGACAGAAGCTGTTAAGAACAGTACCCAGTGGGACAGGATAGCAGCCACCCAGCAGTTCAAGGACCTGATGGCGACCAAGAAGGTCTTCATCGTCCCTGCGTTCATTTTCTTCGTCGTGTATTACTTTGCGCTGCCTATCCTGGTTGGTTACGCGCCAGCCTTCATGTCCATTAGGGTAGGCCATGTGAACATCGCATACTTGTTCGCCCTGTCGCAGTTTGTCGTCGCCTGGGTTATCGCCGGACTCTATGTAAAAGCTGCCAACGACTTTGACCGGTTATCGCAGGACATTATTGAAAAGTCCGACGGACAAGGAGGCAGATAGGCCATGTCAACCTCGCTAGTGATGTTTCTGGTGTTCATCGCCATCACCCTGGGAATTACCTATTGGGCCTCCAAGCGCTCGGCTGGTGCCAGCGCCTATTTTGCCGCGGGCCGCCAGATCACAGCCTGGCAAAATGGAGTTGCGGTTGCGGGCGATTACATGAGCGCCGCCTCGTTTCTGGGTATTGCCGGATTGATCGCCTTCTTCGGCTACGACGGCTTCATGTATTCGGTGGGCTGGCTTGTCGCCTACCTCACCGTACTTCTCGTAGTCGCTGAGCCCCTCCGAAATGCCGGTAAGTACACCATGGCCGATGTGCTGGCGTATCGCCTGAAGGCGAGGCCGGTGCGGGCGATGGCGTCTATCAGCACGTTAACTGTAAGCACGTTTTACATGATCGCGCAGATGGTGGGCGCCGGAACGCTGGTAGCGCTGTTGCTGAAAGGTTCAGGCATTAAGTTCCCCACAGCGGTGATCGGCGTGGGAATTCTGATGATCATTTACGTTGTCTTCGGCGGCATGTTGGCCACAACGTGGGTGCAGATCATTAAGGCAATCCTGCTGATGGGCGGTACCATCCTGTTGAGCATCCTCGTCATGGCCCATTTCGGCTTCAGCTTTGGCGCCTTCTTTGATGCCGTCGGGCACGTTACTTACCACGATGCCAAGGGAGCCGAAGTGGTCAAAGACTTCCTGCAGCCGGGATTGCGCTATAAGCCCCCATACGGGGCATTGGACCTCATTTCGCTGGGCATAGCGCTGATCTTCGGCACGGCCGGCCTGCCGCACATTCTGGTTCGCTTCTACACGGTTCCCGACGCCAAGACGGCGCGACACAGCGTGGTTTGGGCGATGGTTCTGATCGGCAGCTTCTACATCATGACAACCTTCCTCGGCTTTGGCGCCGCCACTATCGTCGGTCAGGACTTTATTAAGAAAAACGGCGGCACGAACATGAGTGCTCCGCTGCTGGCGCAAGCCTTAGCGGGGAATGTGTTTTTCGCCTTCATCTCGGCCATCGCTTTCGCCACCATTCTGGCGGTAGTGGCCGGGCTTACCATTAGTGCTTCCACCTCGTTTGCCCACGATTTCTGGACGAACGTCGTTCACAAAGGTGTGGAGCGCGCCCCCGGTGAGGAAGTTCGGGTGGCACGAGTAGCGGCTTTCGTTGTCGGATTTGTCGCGATGGGTATCGCCATCCTTTTGGGACCGACAGCGAACGTTGCATTCCTCGTGGCTTTGGCTTTCGCGGTGGCCTCTTCTGCGAATTTGCCGGTCATCGTTTTGTCGATCTTTTGGAAGCGCTTCAACACGATGGGAGCTGTTATGGGACTGGCGGTTGGACTCGTGGCCTCCATCGGTCTGATCCTCGTCAGCCCGAGCATTATGGGAATCGATCCTCCGACCGTCGTTGGCGCAGCTCGTCATCCCATCCAGGCCGTCCCCTGGTTCAAGCTCGAGAACCCAGCCATTCTCAGTGTTCCGCTGGGCTTCCTGGGCGCCATCTTGGGAACGCTCCTGACGAAGGAACCCGAGGCAGAGGAGAAGTTCAACGAGCTATTGGTGCGCTCCAATACCGGCTTAGGCGCTGAGAAAGCTGTAGCTCATTAGTAAGACGAGGAGGTCCGCGATGAGCTCGCCTCCTCGAATCCTAAAGACGTTCTTTGATGTTTTGCGCCGGTGCTCCCGGTTGCGATTCACTTCGGTAGTGTGAAAGCGGTGTCTCTGCCGCTTAGATTTTGCTCTGTCTTTTCGTCGCAAATGGCCGCAACTTCGCTTTAGTCCGCTCTGATGTATGGCTCGTTGTTTTTGGAAGTTGTGAGGAGTGGCCTTATGAGTTCCGCAATAACGTTGTCTCCAACGCAGGAAGTAACGGCGACTGGCGGTGAGGAACATTCGGTTTCCCAGATACACAGCCTGATCACGCCGGTAGTTCAAAAATGGATTGATGAAGGGAAGAATGATCCCGAAGGCCTGTGGGGACGGGCCGCGAATAGTCTCCCCTGGTTCCGCAAGTGGGAGCGCGTACTGGATTGGACTCCGCCCACCTTCAAGTGGTTCGTCGGTGCCCAAACCAATCTTTCTTACAACGCGCTGGATCACCACGTTAAGCGAGGCTGGGCAGGCCACACCGCCCTTATCTATTTGAACGAACGCGGTGAGCGACGGGTATACACGTATGCTCATCTCCTTTATGAAGTGGAGCGGGTAGCGGCCGCGCTGCGCGGCATGGGCATTGGTAAAGGCGATCGTATCACTCTATATATGCCTACTTGCCCCGAGGCGATCATCCTGATGCTCGGCACGGTGCGCATCGGCGCCATTCATTCGGTGGTCTTCGCTGGTTTTGGTGCCAAAGCCTTAGGTGACAGGGTACGGGCCAGCGGTTCCCGACTGGTGTTTACGGCAGACGTGACCTATCGCAAGGGCAAAGATACGAATCTGAAATGCATCGTGGACGAGGCTCTGGAGCCCGGCTGTGACTGCGTGGAGCACGTCATCGTCATGAAGCGAACGGCCTGTGAAATATCAATGCAGCCCGATCGCGACATGCTTTGGAAAGAATTCCTGGCGAAGGCTCCTGGTTACAACGGCAATTACGTCGAGATGGAAGCCAACGAGCCGGCATTCATTCTTGCCACGTCAGGCACCACCGCGACCCCCAAGCTGGCGATCCATACTCATGGTGGGTATCAGGTCCACATCGTCAGTATGGGTAAATGGCTATTTGACCTGAAGGAAAACGACGTGTGGTGGTCAACCTCCGATATCGGGTGGATTGTTGGCCACAGCTACATTGTCTATGCTCCGCTATTAGCAGGCGCAACTACAGTCGCTTTTGAAGGTGCTCTGGACTACCCCACGCCGGAGACGAATTGGAAAACCCTCATCGAGGAGTTTCGAGTCAGCGGCATTTTCACCTCACCTACTGCCGTGCGCTTACTGATGCGCTATGGTGAGACTCCGTTGATGAAAGTGGATCACAGCTACCTGAAACGCGTCTTTTGCGCCGGCGAAGTCCTTAATGCGCCGGCTTGGGAATGGCTCCAGAAGAAAATCTTCAAGGACAAGATTCCAGTTATTGATCACATGTGGCAGACCGAGACCAGCGGTCCCGTGTTCGGCAATCCCTACGGACTGGGAATGCTTCCCATTAAGCCCGGCTCCTCAACCGTTGCCATGCCGGGCATTGATGCTGCAGTCGTGCAAATGGACGGCAAACCTTGCGGAGTCAATGAGAAGGGGATCATGGTCGTAAGGCGTCCCTTCCCCGGATTAACACCTGCCTTGTGGGGAGAACCCGAACGCTACGGTCGCGACTACTGGTCGGTGATATCGGGAGTCTATTACACCGGAGACTCCGCACAGATCGATCAGGACGGCTACGTGTGGTTCGCAGGCCGCGCCGATGAGATCATCAAGATCGCCGGACACCGCATCGGCACCATCGAAGTAGAAACAGCACTCCTCACGCATCCCGCAGTTGCGGAGTCCGGGGTTATCGGTAGGCCTGACGAATTGCGCGGTGAGGTGATTTCCGCATTCGTGGTGCTGAAGCAAGGCTTTAATCCATCGGACAAACTGAAACAGGACCTGCTCGATCAGGTGCGCCATGAACTCGGACCAGTGGCAGTTATCGGTGAGTTGAATTTCGTGGATATGCTGCCCAAGACACGCAGTGGCAAGATAATGCGCCGCGTCCTGAAGGCCGTGACCCAAGACAGGAGTGCGGGCGACATCACGACCATCGAGGACGAAGGTTCAGTCGAGGAGGCCCGGCACGCATGGCACCAGATGAAGGCGGCATTGGACAATCAGGCTGTCCAGACAAGAACTGCTGAGCCCGTCAAGAGCAGTTGAAGCATTCTATGTTAGGAATGCCATCCGCCGAGACGGCGGGTCGCGCCATGTTAAGGGGGCGCTGCCTGCAATCCAAGACCTTAAATAATGGCTTGCCGCGCCGCACCGTTCGATGCAGTAGAGTATTAGTCGCACTGATTAGGAAATTCGAAGATCCAAGGAGTGACCTACATGGCTCGACCTCTTGAACCCGGCCAAGCGGTGGCCGCGACCAGCGAGGCGCAGATCGCAGTCCATTGGCGAGAGGAAGAATACTATTATCCTTCCGCGAAATTCATCAGCCAGGCCAATCTGGCTGACCCATCCGTCAACGAGCGCTTCAGCGAGAAGAACTTTCCCGAGTGCTTCCGCGAGTACGCCGACATGTTGAGTTGGGACCAGTATTGGCACACTACGCTTGACACCAGCGATCCACCGTTCTGGAAGTGGTTTGTGGGCGGCAAGCTCAACGCTTGCTACAACTGTGTGGACCGCCATCTCGCCAAGTACAAAAACAAAGCCGCGCTCATCTTTGTTCCGGAGCCCGAGAACCAGGCCACCGTGGCCGTCACCTACCGCGAACTCTATGTAAAAGTGAACGAATTCGCGGCTCTACTGCGTGATTTCTGCGGTCTGAAGGCGGGCGATCGCGTCACTATCCACATGCCGATGCTTCCCGAGTTACCGATTACCATGCTGGCCTGTGCACGTCTCGGGGTTGTTCACTCAGTTGTTTTCGGAGGCTTCAGCGGCGAGGCTTGCGGCCGGCGCATCGCCGATTCCGGCAGCCATATCCTGGTGACGATGGATGGCTACTACCGTAACGGTAAGCTGCTCGATCACAAACTCGTTTCCGAGACTTCGATTGCCATCGCCAAAGAGGAAGGCCAAGTTATTGACAAGGTGCTGGTCTGGCGCCGTCACACGGGTCAGTCCGCTACCGCGTCCGAGTTTGCGCATGGACGGGACCATTGGGTCGACGAGATCCTGCCCAACTATTCGGGCGAAATCGTTCCGCCCGTTTCCATGGATGCAGAGGCGCCGCTGTTTCTGATGTACACCAGCGGTAGTACCGGAAAGCCCAAGGGCTGTCAGCACCGCACCGGTGGCTACCTTGCTTATGTAACCGGCTGCTCCAAATACATCCAGGACATTCACCCCGAAGATGTTTACTGGTGCATGGCCGACATCGGCTGGATTACCGGCCACTCCTTCATTGTGTACGGACCCTTGGCCTTGGCTGCCACCAGCGTCATCTACGAAGGCGTTCCGAACTATCCCGACGCGGGCAGGCCGTGGCGAATTGCCGAGCGCCTGGATGTCAACATCTTTCACACCTCGCCCACAGCTATCCGCATGTTGCGTAAGGCTGGACACGACGAGCCCTCCAAGTACAACTACCATTTCAAGCACATGACCACCGTAGGCGAGCCCATCGAGCCAGAGGTTTGGCGTTGGTATTACAACACCGTGGGCAAAGGCGAAGCGGTCATCGTAGACACCTGGTGGCAAACCGAAAACGGTGGCTTCCTTTGCAGCACCAAGCCGGCACTTGATCCCATGAAACCGGGAAGCGCAGGCCCGGGCATGCCCGGCATCTACCCCACCATCATCGATGAAATGGGAGAAGAAGTGCAGGCCGGTTCGGGAAAGGCAGGGAACATCTGCATTCGCAATCCCTGGCCCGGCATCATGCAAACCATTTGGGGCGATCGCCAGCGTTTCGTCGACCAGTACTTCGCGAAATACTGCAAGGACCCTAAAAGCAAGGATTGGCGAGACTGGCCGTACTTTGCCGCAGACGGCGCGGTGCTGGCCGTGGACGGTTACTTCCGCATTCTGGGACGCGTGGATGACGTCATCAATGTCGCCGGCCACCGCCTGGGCACCAAGGAGATCGAATCCGCTTGCCTCACCGTAAATGAGGTGGCAGAAGCAGCGGTGGTGCCGGTGGTGGACGAAATCAAGGGTCGCGTGCCCGAAGTTTACATCGTCGTGCAGCCGGATGTGCAGCCTAGCCAGGAGATCGTGGACAAGGTTAACCATGCCATTGAAACCATCATTGGCAAGATTGCCCGTCCACGCCGAATCCTCATTGTTCCCGATATGCCGAAGACCCGGTCCGGCAAGCTTATGCGGCGGATTCTCGCGGCTATCTCGAACAACATGAATACGGGCGATGTTACAACCCTGGCGAATCCTGACGTGGTGGAAAATGTTCGGGTAATGGTCCAGGGTAAAGAAGCCGTGCCCGTGCAAGAGGGGCCAGAAGACTTGAAGCAGTTCGGCTCGGCTGAGTGAACGGTAACAACTTGTCCAGAATTTCAAACGGGGCGCGAGACGCGTCCCGTCTCTTGCGTATGCGCCTTGGTGGCATCAATGATACGCAGCGGCGGGAACGTTCCCCACGACCAGTGCGTTTCTAACGACATTCTGTGCTTTCGGAACTGGTCAGCATAGCGCCGAGTGTGTATGAAGTCACTGATCACTGCCCTCCCGCCTGGCTTCAGCACGCGAACGATTTCGGCGCACGCTTGGTCGCGCTCCCGCGCTTTGGGAATATTGTGCAAGCACAGATTCGATAAGACGACGTCGAAGCTATTGTCGGGAAAACTTAGCTGCTGTGCGGGATCGTTGCGCAATTCACATTTGTCATCCACGCCTTCGAGGCCAAGGTTTTGCTCGGTGCGTTCCCGCGAATTGCCGCTTAAGTCTTTTGTACTCCAGATGTCCACCCCCACGGCTCGTCCCGTGGTGAGCCGCTTGGCAGCGCCGACCAGCAGAAGCCCGCGCCCGGTGCCGACGTCTAGAACATGCTCGTCGCCCCGCCAGTTGATTCTCTGCAGCATCCGGTCGCGATGCGAGAACTTGCCGATCTTGGAATACAGGAGCATTAGCACTGCCGTCAGCGTGAAACTAACAGCGAAGCCATACCAGGTGTGGTGATCAATGATCGCCGTTCCCATGTGCAGATCGAACCGGGTTATGCTCAGAACAATGGCGACACCGCCAATGATGGCCATGGTCCGAATCACTCCCGGCGCATCAATGCCGTAGTTGGGCCTCGTCGACGCCATGCTGCGCGATGTGCCCATTGGACTCATATCGATTGCGGTGGGGTCTCAGGCTCAGCAGCCGGCCTCAATGGCCTCTCCTCAGACGACGTGTCGGGGGCGACCGCAACTGAGTCCACTATCTCCACCGGCTTTGGTGTCGTAAACGCTACCGCGTCAGTCGGATGGAGCGCGGCGTGTCGCTGATACCAGATTACGCAACTAGCCCGCTGCCAAAGACGTGCCAGCAACTGCATCAGGATGATGAATTGCAACAGCAAGAACGTCACCGGAGTAGCCCTCGGAGGCAACTTCAACCATAAGTACAATCCGCCCCCAAGGGTTAGCCAGGCGACGCCGCTGATGCACAGGTAGACACGAAACAGTGTCAGCACTTCGCGGACGCTGATCCCAAGCGATCTCCACAAATTGCGCCACACCCTACGCTCGTGCTGAACCACCATCCGGACTTGAGCGACATCGAACCAGAGCCTGACGAATAGTGTCAGCAGTAGGACGACAAGACCAGCGGCAATCCAGATATAAAAGCCGGTTTTGGCCGATACGGCGCGATCGCCAAGATAGCTAGATGCTTTGTTCGCTCCCCACAACATCGCGGCGAGAATTCCGAAGGGGACTAGCGACAACAAGACGAGGCGCACGAATCGCCAGAAGAACGCGCCCGAGGCCGCGAAAAATTCGCCGGCATTGTATCTTCGGTCGTCTCGATAGACAGCCAGGATGCCGCCAGTGATGAACAGCATGAATAGCGGAAACAAAGCCGCAAACAGATAAGAACTGCCTGCCGCGCGCATCAGGTTCGCTTCGGGACGGCTTACCAGTTCGAAGAACATTCCCAGATCAAAGCCTTTAGTGAGGCTCTCGCCGGCCAGGCTGTAGTTGAGCAGCTTGTCCAGTTGCGCGCGGGCGCTGGCAGCTCCCAGCAGTCCGATGACGAGATTCACGGCGAAGACCCACCACAGCACAGGCTGGCGTCGCCATACCAGGGCGGCTCCGGCAGCTAGGAGTCCTTTGTTGTTATCGGCCATCGTTGTTCTCTGGGCAATTAGCACTTAGCATTTAGCACTTAGCTAAGAAACCGGATCTGCTCAGGGGGCTGAAGCCGGCACTTGTAAGCGCCTTAACGGCACCCTTCGGCTGCGCTCAGCGCAGGCGCTGAAGGCCTGCCCTGACGCTAGGACTATGAGACCTGTTCGGATCGCTAACTGCCAATTGCTAATGCTTCTTCTCTCTCGTGCCCTTCGTGGTGAAGTATCACGTCAGCCAGCTCAGCATTTGTGCCAGAAACTGGGTGAGGAATGTCCAATATGTCGCGATCTTTCCGGTTGCTCCATTCTGCGGTTCAGTAGCAATGCTGTTGTTCAGGTAGTAGCGGTCCATCGTGATCTGGTGGCCAGGATCGATTTCAACCGAGAGTACCTTGGCCTTCTTGAAGTACACGAAACGCTTCCAGCGGTCCACGCCGACCCATCGCTCGCGGATGGTCTCGCCGTTGTCGAACTTGATCTCTGTCGTCACAGGCAGAATGAAGTCTCCTAAGCGCTGAAGCAGGATGTCGGTTTCGTACAGAGTCTCGCCCTTCTTTTCCTCCGGCGCATCTCGGTTGGCCCAGTCCACGCGCATTGACTCGGCTTTGCGGACTCTATAATCCAGCACCTGGGTCCCATACACTGCCTGCTGCCAGTACCACCCAAGGTCCTCGCCAGCAACTTCGTTCACGGTGCGCAGGAAATCTTCCTGCGTAGGATGCGTGAAGCGGTACTTCATGAAGTAGGTGTGTAGCGCCTTCTGTAGCACCCGCTCGCCCACGACGTTCTCCAGGGTGAGCAGCATGGTCGCGGTCTTGCCATACGTGATCCCGCCGTATGCGCCCAAGTTCATGTCCTGGTAGCTGGGGCGGGAGAGCGGGTCAGTCTCGGCAACCCCGAGATAAAAATTCCGCTCCTCGGCGGCGACGCCCATCTGGGCACCCATCCAGTTCAGCAGACTGGTGTTCTTGCCGTAGAGGCTGTCGAGCACCTTCACTTCGGTGTAGCTGTTAATGCCTTCATCCAGCCAGGCATTTTCGAATTCGTTGGTGGCCACCATGCCATACCAGTACTGGTGGCCGAATTCATGTTCGGTGACGCCCTCTGGAAAGAGCTTTTGGCCTTTTGGGGCCCACCAGAGTGTGTCGCCGGTGAAGAAGGTCGGATACTCCATGCCGCCTGCTTCCTGGGCCCCATGCGGCGGGTCAACCACCGTGATTTGCGCGTAGGGATACGGGCCGTACCACTCGTCGTAGCGCTTCATCGTCCCCTGCATTACGTCGATATAGCGCTGCCATGAACTTCGGTTGCTGTCGTAAGTCAGCAGCCGGATCTTCACCGGCCCCACGCTGCCATCGAAGGTGCTCTCGACAACTTTAAAATCGGGATCAGCGGTCCAGGCGAAGTCGTGGACGTCCTCCGCATGGAAAGCGACCGTCTTTGTTCCATTACCGTTGTCGGTGTCGCTGAGCTCGACGCCGGTGGCGCCGACAATGTAGTTCTTCGGCAACGTAATCTTGACGTCAAAGGTGCCGAAGTCAGCAAAGAATTCCGTCATGGCATGGAACTGGTGGCAGTTCCACGCGCCGTTCCACCACACCCCGACTTTCGGGAACCACTGTCCCGCTAAAAGAAACGTTCGCTTGTAACCGGCACGCGCGATGACCTCGGGAAACGTGGCTTTGAACTTGATTTTGAACACGACATCCTGGCCAGCTTCGACAGCGCGCGGCAAAGCAATATCGAAGACGGTTCTATCTTTGGAATTGCCGTCGTCGGG
>Ga0126383_10000289_pt1 | contig 26501 bp, 17 predicted proteins | sample PanSoiMetPlot_35_FD_96882 | JGI IMG/M metagenome (GOLD analysis project Ga0126383, IMG submission 96882) | Tropical forest soil microbial communities from Panama - MetaG Plot_35 | ecosystem: Environmental > Terrestrial > Soil > Tropical forest > Bulk soil | place: Panama | collected 2016-02-17 | reverse complement strand
GCTGACGATCGATTGCACAATCGCCAGGCCCAGTCCGGTGCCATGCGCCTTTGTGGTGTAGTAGGGGGTAAAAAGGCGCTGGCATTCTTCCCCAGTCAGCCCACTGCCGGTATCGGACACTTCGATCAGCGCGCCCTCGCCGTCCTGCCGCGTGCGCAGGGTGAGCGTGCCGCCTTTGGGCATCGCGTCCAAAGCATTCAGCACCAGGTTCGAAAGGGCACGATAGATGAGCTCCGCATCGGCCGCAATCGGCTCTATATCCCCCAGATCCAGCCTCGATTCGATCAACGGCCGCTCGTGCCCGCTCGATTGCTCGAGGAACAGCCGGCCCACCTTCCGCACAACCTCGTTCAGATCAATTCGCTGAAACCGGGGTTGCGGCATCCGGGAAAATTCGCTGAAGCGGGAAATGATGTTTTTCAGGTTCGCGATCTCAGCCAGCAGCGTACTGGAGCTCTCCTTTAGAATCTCCTCGAACATTTCCGGGCTCTCGTCCCGCGCGCGAATCAGATTCTCCACCGTCAGCTGAAGGGGAAACAGGGGATTCTTCAATTCGTGCGCCAGGCGTCGTGCCAATTCCCGCCAGGCGGCTACACGTTCGCTCTGCACCAGTTTCTCGCGCTGCTCCGTCAGTTCCAGTGTCATGCGGTTGAAGGCCCGTGCCAGCTCCCCCAGTTCGTCCTTTGAGGTCACGTCGACTTGCTTGCTCCAGTTCCCGCCTGCCACCTCTCTGGCCGCTTCCGCCAGTTGCTCCACGGGGCGGGTGACGCGCGCCGCCGCCCAGCTGCTCAGAAGAATAGCCAGCAGAATTCCCGCGCCACCGACGAGAAGGGCGGCCGAGCGGATGCGCTGCCGCAGTTCAACATAGGGCCGCCGTGAGTTTCCGATCAGCAGAATCCCCAGCAACTCGTTGCTGCGTCCCGTTAGCGGAATGGCGTGCACCGTCTCGTCGTCCGCGGCGTCGGAAGACCAATGCACAAGTTCGGCGGATTCCAGCTTTTCGAGTTGCGTGCGCTTGATCAGCCCGGCGAGCGGGTCCGCCGCGAGACGGTTGCCGGCGGCGTCGAGCAGTGGTTGCCTGGAAGACTCCGGTGCCGGATTCTGGTAGAGCATGGCGCGCATTCCGCTGGGGAGTTCCAGGCTGGCCAGAAACGTCTGATCGAGACGCTGCCCGCCGATGACGTAAAGGGAGGTATCGCCGGCCGTTACCTCTCGAATGGCGGATACGCCGAGCGAAGCGCCCTCGGGAAGTAACTCCCGCTGGAGATAGGGCGCCTGGGGCAAGGGAGGAGTGGGTACCGCGCTATCTTTGTAGCCGAACTTCGCAGGCCACTCGGCGGAAGAAATGATCGTTCCCTGGCTGTCGGTGAATTCGAGAAAATCCAGTTGCTCGGCCTCGGCGAGAGCCTTCGCCTCGTTGAGATACGTCCCGTAGTCCGGAGATTCACGGCTCAGGGACAGAGCCATTCTGGCCGCCGATTCGCTCGCCCCGACCGCTTCGACCCGACGCACCACTTCCTCGCCCCGGCGATGAAATTCGCTGCGAAACTGGGAAACCAGGGCCGCCGTGCGCTGATCATCCGATTGTTCAAATGCCCGGCGCGCCATGGCAGAGACCGTCCAGGTCACGGCGGCCACCGACACCGCCACGGCAAGAGAGAACATGAGGAGAAGTTTTCGCCGGAACGTCACGGTTTCTCCGCCCCTAGCCACACCTCCGGCAGTTGCCAGATTCCGAGGCGGGTGGCAGACCAGTTTCTCACCATAGGACCGATTCCAAACGCGGCGCGAATGTGAAGGAGAGGAACGACTCGCCCTGTATTGAGGAGTGTGCTCTCGGCCGCATACAAGTCTTCGATCGAGCCTCCCGAATTCCTCGCTTGCCCGAGACCCAGCGTCGCGCCCAGCCTCGCCAATGCCACACGGTTGTCCAGCGAAAGGAGCGGCACGCGCACCAGGCGGATGTCCGCCGGTGCGGACGCTGTGGGCTGAAGCGCGAGGCCCATGTCGCGGGCGTTCAATGCCACGCGCTCCGCCACCACTCGGGCGAGGGGGTCGGTCGTGTCATAGCTTAAGGTCCACGAAGAAAGCTGGCGTGCGTCCTCGCGGAGCTGGCGCACGCGCGTGGCATCCGTACTGGTCGGAAAGAGGAATCCATACCCCGTCATCCAGTTCGGAAGCAGGCCGCCGGCAGGTTCCGCACTGCCTTGAAACAGAACATTGCTCAAGGCGCCCCGATCAATGCTGGCGGAGAGCGCCTGACGAAGGCGAGCCTCGTCGGAAGATTGCGGATCGCGGGCAAAGACCAGTGCCATGAACTCGCCCGGGCTCGAGAGATCGACTCGCCGGCTTTCCATGGTGACACGATGCGCCTGCTCAGGTGCGACCTCAATCACGTCAGCCTTTCCCACCTCGAGTGCAATCATCTGGTCGCGAAGATTCCTCCCCAGTTCAATTTCGACCATGTCCACGAAGGGCCGGCCCTTCCAGTAGTCGTCTCTGGCTGCGAGAACCAGTTTCTTCCCGGGATCCCATTGGGAGACTGTATAAGGTCCGCTCCCCAATAGCTTGCTGCCGGCGCGCTTCGCGATGGAATAACGGCTCAGGGCCAACTCCGCCGGAAGGTTGGCGTCAGCGGAGTCGCTTTCGATGACCACATTGTCGCCGCTCGGAAAAACCTTCCAGTCGGAACTTGCCGCTCGCAGCGAGGCCGCTACCGCATCGGAGTTCACCGCGGTTCCATCCTGAAAAGTGACGTCCTTGCGCAGGTAGAAGTGCCAGCGTTGATTGCCCGGCTCGGCTTGCCACGACGTGGCCAGCCCAGGCCGCGTGTCGCCCCGCTCATCGAGGATGACCAGGCTATCGAAAATCAGGCGGTTGAGGTTGCGACCCGCGATGGAATCGGATTGACTTGCGGGGTCGAGTGACAGGGGCGCCGCGCTCAGGGAGACATGCAAGGTTCCACCGTAGCGCGGTCGCGTGGCGGCTCTGGCTGCCGACAGACTACTGGCCGCAAGCAAGAGTAAGGCGATACGCCTCATATTTCCGAGTCTCCAGGTTCTCGGACACGGCCACCGCGGTATTGCCGTTCGACTCGGGCCACAGTGCGGTGACCGGCCCCGGGAATTCCAGTGGGACGCTGACCAGGACCGGCTCGCGGTCGGGTATTTCGTAGACCCTTATGCGATCGGGTACTCCGCTGCCGGCCTCGGTTGCCAGTACTTGCCAGCCCGATCCGCATTCGCTGTGCACACTGGCCATGTCGCTGCCCCAGCCGAGCTTTCCCGCTGCACGATCGGTGACGCCATCCAGCATGTGAATCTGACCGTCGAGCGCGGCAAACAGGGCCAGTGTGTATTTTTCACGGGGAAGAGTCGCGGCCGAGTAAAACGCCGGCGCCGTCGTTTGTTTGCCGACTTCCGGCACCAGCACGCCGGTAAAGAAGTTCCGCGCCGGGGCGAAGAATGCATTCAGACGAAACCAATCTCCGCCGATCGGCCAGGGATCATCGCTGTCGCGACAATTCAGGCTGAGCGGCATCGTCGTCGTGCTGCGGCAGAAGACCCCGGGCAGGTAAGCATCGAAGAGGTGATCCTGCCGCAGCACCAAGCGTCCGCGCAGGTCTCGCGGCCACGGGCGGCTGTGAGCAAGGGGAAGAGACTGATCCGGCTGCCAGCGGCCATCCCGGAGGGTGAAAAGCGCCAGTTGGTCAGAACTGAGAACCGCCAGGTGAGCCGCGCTTCCATCGAGAACTGCTGCATCGAGGATGCGATCCGGCTGCGACCAGAGCAAGGTCTTGCGGATCATCACGGCAGCGGCATCATGCGTTACGGGCGGCGTGGAAGGCCTGGGAAAAGAAACCATCGCCACCGAATACTCGTTGTTGCCTTGATGGATCTCGGCTACCCAAATGTAGTTTGCGAGATTTTCGGAGATTGAGATCTGTACCCGCCCCGCCGCCTGTTCCGCGGGTACGAAACGCAGTCCCAGGGCCGCCAATTCGGTGGTCAGGCGTCGGCGGATATCGTCAAACTCCCCTTTTCCCAGCGAAGAGCGGTTTGTCATCTCGAGCGCCACCGCGCCCGGTCCCGTAACCGCGGCGATCCTGCGCGCCAGTTGTTCCCCGGCGGCCGTCCAGTCGTCGGCCCGACCCGCGGCGCTGTGCAAGGCAAGAAGCAGGACGAGAGTAGAAGCGCGCAGCCAGCGTGACGGCGAGATCGGCATGTAGCGGATTAACGAATTATAAACTGGGTTCGCCATCGCTTTTCCCTTGCGCTCCGGTACTGTCTGGAGTCATCCGGGCGGCTCTTGACTCAGACACCGGAGCCGCCCGGCGCAGTCGAGCGGGTCTATTTCTGCGGTGGGTCGTCGGGTCCGGCCTGGCCGGCCTGATTGGCCATGTTCATGCTCCGCAGGACGTCATTGGCGAAGAAGAATTTGCCGTCGGACGGCACCATCATGATCTGCAATTTGTCCGAAAGGCGCTCGGCGACGATCTTGTTGATCAGAAGCGGATTCTGTTTCAGGATCTCGCCCTCGCTCCTCATCCGTTCGGCGTCAGCGACGGCGGTGACCCGGATCCGGTCTGCCTCGGCTTGGGCCAGAAGCTTGCGCCGCTCCATTTCTGCTTTGCTGTCTATGACCTTCGCCTCGGCGAGCGCTTCGGCATTCTTCACTGTTGCTTCCTTCCGGGCCTCGGCTTCCAGGCGCGATTGCTGAATCTGCTTTTCCTTCAGCGGCAACGTGTACTGCATCGCGTCCGCCTCGCCCTTTGCCTCAAGCACGTGCACCTGGGCTTGCCCTTCGGCCTGCTTGACTTGCTGCACCTTTGCTGCTTCAGCCTCCAGTTCCGAAAGGCGAACCTGTTTCTGCTGGATCTCGGTCTGTACCCCCATCTGGTCGTTTTCCTGTTCCTTGAGCAGCAAGTTCTCCAGGCCCTTGGCGTATTCCGGAGGCAGTTGGATGTCACGCAACATCACTTCCTTGACGATGATTCCATCCGATCCCAGTTTCGCGGAGATGACTTCGGCGGCGCGCCGGCGAACTTCCTCGCGCCGGGCCGCAAACACGTCACGCACCGTATAGTTGGGAACCAGTTCACGCCACGCGCTGGCCACCACTGCGGGCACGATCTCTTTTTCCACCGGCTGCGGCAGATTCGCCTGGATGTAGTCGAGCCGCTTGGGATCGAGACGGTAGCGCACCGTGATCGCCAGACCGAGCGTCAGTCCCTCTTTGGCCTGCACCGCGAGAGACTCCGATTTTTGCGAAGCAGAAACCTTGTCAGCCTGTTCGCGCATGCCGGTCGTGAACAGTTGATCGCGAGTGTCAAATAGCGCAACGCTCTCGGCCAATGGCGTGACGAAGTGGATCCCGGGATACAGAGTCCCGGCCAGCGTTCCCTTCGTCTGGCTGACGCGTACGCCGGCCATGCCGCTAGGTACGACGACGATTCCGAGAGCGATCAGAATCGGTCCCCAGCCCAGCAGCGCCAGGGCGATCGCTCCGCGCCAGCGCACAGGCCGAATCGGAGGCAACGGCTCCGTTCCCCCTGCCGCTCGCGCTTTGCGGTACTCGATTTCCAGGTAAAGGTCATAGAGCAACATTCCCGCGGCGATCACCATCATTGCGATGCCGCCCCACATCAGCAAATACTTGAGCAACAGCATGACACCCTCCTTTGCGCCTCAGCGCCCTTGCCTAGTCCGAACCCGGGCCGCCGCCTGCCGAGCAAAGAACAAGCGGAAGACTTTGCCGAAGATCAACTCCTCGACCAGGAGTGCGATCGCCAGGGAAAAGACCATTCCGGCGACGACTGCGATAGCGGTGATTGCCAGTTGCATGACGTTCCCCCCTTATGAATCCGTTTATTGGCCGTCGGCGGACTGTGGTTCGCCGGCGGTATGAACTTCAGCCATCGTGTCGGTGACTGTTCCACCGTCAAAAATTCGCCTGAGCTGAGCATCACGCTCCCCAGCAATGCGTACCCGGTCGCCCACGCGAACCATGTCGAACAGCTCCTCCATGTCGCGATTACACAGGCGAATGCAGCCGTGCGAAGCTGCCTTTGCCACTGAACCTGGGTCGTTGGTTCCGTGAATGCCATAACCTTTGCGGTCCAGGCCGATCCAGCGCGAGCCGATCGGATTTAGCGGGCCGGGTGGAATGACCATGTGCGGGCGGTAATAAGTGGGATCAGAGAGGCGATTGACGATACGGAATTCGCCTTCGGGACTGGGACTTGCCGCCACTCCCACCGCCACCGGGAAAACCCGGATCGTCTGACCGTCTTCGAGCACCGCCAGCTTCCGGTCGGGAATGCTGACAAGAATCTCGCGTTTGGAACTCGCGCCGTGCTTGGCCGCGCCGGATTGCGCGATCGCGGTAGGCGTTAGTGCGAGTACGACGACGAGCGCTAAGGCGTTTCTACTTCGCCGGTCGAGGTGCGCCGCGGTGGTTTTCATGAGCCGCCTCCGTGAACGCTGGACCTGAGGGCAGCTCACAAGCCAATAGCTATATTATTGATAAAGTGGATGTTAGCTCGGCGCCCAGATTGCCAGGCTGTCGCCCGGAAGAGGCACTGTGTCTCGCCTGACACAAGACGTGACGAGCGAATTTGGGTCCCCGCCAACCCGTCCCCCGCCGCTCCTGGGGCGGCTTGTGGGGTTTTTCAGGGCCGGGTTCTCTTCTGGGTTTCTGAGTTTTGTTGTTCCCGGCGCGGACCCGCAGACCCTACCCCGTGCAGTAATTTCCGGTCACGGTTGCCGGCCTCACGTGGCGAGTCTCAGGCGGAAAGTCTGTTTTCCCCGGAGATAGTGCATGGGTTATGTGATGACCAGCACGTTCATCAAGGACATGTTGTTGCTGGGCGTCTGTCCGACGGACTCAGCATCCCGGGGGCCGACGACCTTATGAAATCGGTTTTGGAAAGGAGTCTGCCGCAGCAGTGCGGTTGACATTGACTCGCAACTCGCTCTATTGTGGCGGCCAAGCCGTCTTGAACGTCGTCAAAGCAACCCGAAGATATGAAACCTGGCTTTCCCGCCACACGGACTTGGTTGAGGCTGACCTCCGCCTTAAGCATCAACGGATGACGGAGGCGGTCTTCCCCTTCATGCGCGCGACCTTTTACCGCTGGATTCAGCTTTGGCCGGAGGTCTGTGCGGACCTGGATCGGGCGCCGCAGGTACTCGCCGTGGGAGATCTGCACGTCGAGAATTTCGGGACTTGGCGCGACATTGAAGGGCGCTTGGTTTGGGGCGTCAACGATTTCGATGAAGCCTCCTTTTTCTCTTATACGATCGATCTGGTGCGGCTGGCGGTCAGCGCGCAACTCGCCGTCGAAATCGGAAACCTCACGCTGAAACCCAGAGACGCCTGTGACGCGATTTTTGATGGATACAAGGAATCGCTCTCCCGCGGCGGACACGCCTATGTTCTAGAAGAAGAGAACCAATGGCTGCGAAAAATAGCCCTGGCAGAATTGCGCAACCCGATCAATTTTTGGACCAAGATGGAATCACTGCCGGTAGTACGCGAAGGAGTCGCGGTCAGTGCCCGGGAAGCCCTCGAACATCTCATGCCGGAACGGGGCCTCAGTTACAGGATCGCCCGCCGCATCGCCGGACTGGGTAGCCTCGGGCATCAACGGCTGGTCGCGATTGCCGATTTGAGCGGCGGGAAAATCGCCCGCGAAGCCAAGGCCCTCGTGCCCTCCGCAATTCAGTGGGCTGAAGACGACAAAAGGCCCAAGGAGATTATGTATCACGCCATCATCAGCCGTGCCGTGCGCAGCCTGGACCCCTTTGTTCAGTTGCGCGGACGCTGGATCGTTCGTCGCCTTTCTCCGCACTGCTCCCGCGTGGAATTGGCGACTCTGCCCGCCGATCGTGATGAATTGAAGTTACTTTTTGCCATGGGATGGGAAACCGCGAACATTCACCTGGGGAGCCGTTCGAGCATTCGGGACGTGCGCCGCCACGCTGACCGGTTGAAAGGCGGCTGGCTCATCTCAGCATCGAAAAAGATGCTCGACGCCGTAAACGCCGATTGGAAGGACTGGCGCAAAAGAGGCCCGGCCAGGAATCAAAGGAGCGCAGGTTCCTAGGGGACGCCTTGACCCACGCTTAACACGTCCTCCTGCTCGTCCTCTGGTAATCGAGAGCGAAGAAAGCGATTGGATGTTCGAGCGGATCCGTGAAGTCGTTAAAAAACGCTGGATGGAGACGGACAACTCGCCCGTCCCGCAAGTCCTTCCGTTATGATGCAGCCATGACGCGACGCGTCCTCATGTGCCCGCCAACGTTCTTTGATGTGCGCGAGGCCAAGAATCCCTACATGAGGTTGCCCATCGACCGCGCCCGCGCCCACGAGCAGTGGGATAAGCTGCGCTGCGCCTTTACCGATGCCGGAGTTGCAGTCATTACTATCGATCCGGTCGCGGAGCTCGAAGACATGGTGTTCGCCGCCAACCAGGTCTTCGTCGGACATAGCGCCAGGATCGGCAACTTCATCGTGCCCAGCGAAATGCGCTGTCTCATTCGCCAGAAGGAAGTCCCCTATTATGTCGAGTGGTTTCGCGACCGTGGATATAAAGTGGTAGCCCTCGACCTGAAAGGCGAATGCCTTGAAGGCCATGGTGACCTGATCTGGCATCCCGACCAGTCCACGATCTGGGCGGGCTATGGATTTCGTTCCACACGCGGAGGCATCGAAAGGTTCGCAGCGGCGATGCGCGATCTCGGATTCCCGGTCATCCCCGTTTCCCTCGTCGATCCCTACTGCTACCACCTCGATACCTGTTTCTGCCCCCTCAATCACCAAGCGGTCCTGATTTACCCGGGAGCGTTCGCGTCTGGTTCGCTGGGAACAATTCGTCAGCATTGGCCGCGAGTGCATGAAATCAGCCGTGATGAAGCTCACGCCTTTCTGGCCAACGGAGTGGTGGCCAACAGCCGCTACATTACTCCTCGTGTGTCGCCCAATCTGAGCCGGATCCTCGAACAAGAGGCCTTGACTCCCATCATTGTCGACACTTCCGAGTTCGAAAAATCCGGTGGAAGCGTCTTCTGCATGAAGGCAAGCCTCGACTAGCAGCGCCGGCTGAGTCATCGTCCTTACCAAGGGCGACAAGTTCATGCGCCGGTTGTGCATGAACTGCCAGGCACCGGCCTGCGCTTCCGTGTGCCCGGTGTACTTGTGATCGGACTGCCGTTGTTCGGCAGCTACCGTGTCGTCGTAATGAAGCCTGTTCTTTTTCGCGCAGGCCTGTTCACACTGCTTGCAGCCAATGCAAACGGTTGCGTCATATAACATCGCCTCGCTCATGGAATTGTCTTCCGGTCACGCCCAGGCGAGGCTTGCGTTCGAGCGGCGCAAACACGGATACACACAAGGGCCGCTTGGCAAGGCAGTCGGGGAAAGCGCAGACCGTCATGTGGGGAGGAACCAGGAAAAAGTACCCGGGCCTGGGAGAGAACTCCCAAGAGCCCGGGTGGGCCATCCCCGATAGCTGTGCGCAGGAACAAGGGATCTGCCGGCCGGCTGGTGATCGGCCGGTGCTGCGCTCGATCCGCCAGGTTGTGCCGGTCCGTCGCATGACACGCCCTCAGTCCCCAGCCGCTGCCGAACAGTGTCCATAGGCAACGCTGGTGCGCAATCGGGAACGCCGATCTACTTCTGGACGCTGCGGATGTAGCTCACCACCATCTTCACCTGGTCCGGGGCGAGCGCCTTGGAGACGGCGGCATGCTTCGGCTTCTCGGTGATCGCCTTCTCCAGATCTCCATCGCTCGCCTTCCTAGCCTCGTCGCCAATCAGGCTGGGAATCTTTGCTGCCGGCTTTCCCGCGCCATCCGCCCCGTGGCAGGCTGCGCACTTGGCCTTGAAAAGGGTCGCTCCGTCATCTCCTGCCCAGGACAGGCTGGGGACCAGAATGAACAGGGCCGCCGCGATCGTCACGATTATCATCACGACCTTCGTCGTCTTCATGATTGCATCCTCTCCATCAAGATTTTCTCGAACCTTTGAGGAACGCTTGGCCTGTTTTCCAGGTTTTGCGGTTGCGAAATTGACCACCGCAAGACCTCCGGAAAGCGTCTCCGCAGCAAACATCACCGGTCGCTGCATCACGACTGTGACCATATTCAACGAGCGTCCAGAAGGCAGCAGTGATCCCAATCACCGGATAACGTGAGTTACATCAGGCAGGTCCGTGAGCCAAAGCGGTTTGCGAGAGAGGGCTTGGGGAGAAGGCCAGGCGAGGGAATTCGCTGCCAAGGAAATTTTCACGGTCGGGAATGGGCCAATTGCAGCTTGCGCCGCCGCTCCCGCTCCGCCTGCATTTGCCCTACAGAGCTCGCCACCTTGGGAGAATAAAGCGCCTCGACCCACGAGGAGTTCGCCCATTCAGGCTGGCCTTCGAGCGCTGTTTCGAAATCCCGGAGCGCCTGGTCCGGTTGTTGACCCAGCCACTCCGCTACCGCGCGCGCCATCATGCGCTCGGGAACGGGAGAGCCTTCGCCATAAGCTGCATTCAAGGTCTCAAGCGCGTCGCTCAGGCGCATGGCTTCGATCTTGGTCCAGGCCTGACGCACACGCAATACGGGGTCGCCGGGCCGACGCTGCACCGCCGAGTCGATAAGACTGCTGGCCGACGGCAAATCCCCGGCCAGGTAGTACCACCACCCCAGTTCGCCCATCTCGTCAGCCTCGGTGAGCAGGTCATATTGCAGCTGACGTGCCGATTCTGAATTCCCGGCCAGCAACTGGAGGCCGGCGGCCGGAACCTGGAGTTCCGATGACGGCACTCGTTTGGCGGAATCCGCCCATCGCCGGAATTCCCCTGCGGCTTGTTGCCGATCATGAGCCCCGAGCGCCATGGAGAAGCGGCTCACGGTCTTGGGATCAGAGGGGTCAAGCTCCAGCAGTTTGCGATAAGACTCCGCCGAAGAGGCGAAGTCGGCTTGTGCGAACTGGGCCCTGGCCAGCGCATCCAGCGCCTTGGGTTGCTCTGCGCGGATCTTCAGCGAGTGCGCGGCAAGCTGCTCGGCTCGCTGGTAGCGATGACTCTCGAGCGCCGCATTTGCCTTGGCCGTCCAGAAAATATAAGCCACCTCGAGGTCACGCTCCGGTTTCAGCTCCCAGTGTTCGCTCGCAACCAGCCGGTTGATCTCGTCGATGCGCTCGGTGGGCAAGGGATGCGAGCGGAAGTATCCTTCGAGCGTCTCGAGCGCCACCTGCGACAGTTCCTCCTCCGGCGTTTTCGCTGGCCCCTGCGTCTGCTGGTATAAGCGCTCAAAAGTTTGAAACATGCGAATTGCGCCACTGGAGGAATATCCCGCCTCGACTGCCAGGCGCGTCCCTTCGCGATCGGCTTCGAGTTCCTGATCTTTGCTGTATCCCGCTTCAAAGACCTCGACCTGAATTGCAATCAACCCGCCCAGGGGAATTTTGCGCAGTGCCTGCTCCTGCTGTGCCCGCTCGGCGCTGTGGTAGTGGTCGATGTGCTCGATTTCGTGGCCCAGGACTGCGGCCAGCTCGTCTTCGCTGTCCATGAGTGCGAGCAAACCCGCGCCGACAAAGACGTGTCCTCCCGGCAGCGCAAAGGCATTGATGAAGCCCTCGTCCGCGATGTAGTGAAATTGGTAGGGCAGCTTGCGATGTGCGTGGGGCGCCAGGCGAGCCCCGACCTCGGCGAGATAGCTCTCTACCTCCTTCACCTCGGCGGGCTTGTCGGAATTTGAACTCCAGCCGTAACTCCGGGCCAGCGAGTTGCCGATTGCGATCTCTTCCTCATCCGACATGCGGGTGAAGCGCATCGGCATGCGGGTGAGCTCCTGCTCTGTGTCAGCGACCAGGTAAAGCATAGCCGCCGGTCCCGGAGGCACTTCCACCTTGCGCCGCTCGCTTACGAAAATGGCGCCCGCTCCGAGCGTCACGATCCCCGCCAGCGCGATCCAGTGCTTCATAAGTATTGCCGCAACGCCTCGCGATTCTTCGTGTAGAGGAACGAAACCAGCAGCAGGGCGCCGCCCAGCACGATAAATGTCAGGTAGCGGTCGCGCGGATTGAGTTCCCAGACGTCCACTACCAGAATTTTCCCGACACACAGCAGCAACAGTCCAAGCCCCGTCAGCCGGAAGCTGCGCTCCCCGAGCCACAGCGCCAGCAGGAACACGAGCACTCCCTCGATACCCCAGGCAAGCGTCACCATGCCATGCCGCATCTCGAGCGCCAGCAGCACGGTCAGAAGTCCCACGGCCACGAAAAAGAAAACCTGTTCGGGACGCCGCCCGAGCGCGATAAGAATCCGGCGCAACCGGCCGACGGCGTCAAACTCTCCCTTTTGCCGCAGCCGCATCGCGATGGGCAGGGCCGCGAACAGCAGCGCGATCGCCGCCCCGGCGCAGACCCAACGGCTATCCCAGAACGGCGCCGGGAAATAACTTCGCTGGTAAAAGTTGTGCAACACCGTGCGGAACAGCACCCCCAGCAGCACCAGGAGCGACTGATCGAGGAACACCCGACGTCCGCTTCGCCAGGCGATAGCGAGCAGCACGAACGCGAGCCCTGCCCACGCCGCCGCCACCCAATCTGCCTCCAGCTCAAAGCGCATGAGCGAGGCAATGGTGATCGTGCCCAGGTAACAGCACAGGCTCGCGGCGTGCAGCTTTCGCTCCCGGACCGTTGTCTTCGCTTGCTCCCGCTCGAGCCTCCAATATCCGTAGAAAAACGCCAGCGCAATCGGCACGACGGTGTAGAACCGCGGGCTGACTTCTCCTGGAGATCCAGAGGCATTCAGGTTCACGAAGAAAATCCTGGCGAAGCCTGCCAGGAAGGCACAGTACGCCTGCAAACGCAGGGCGAGGACGCGGCGAGTCAGTCCGAGTTCGAGCAAAATCAATCCGCCGACCACCCAGGCCACGGCCACACCCACGGGGCGCAACTCGTACCATGCCAGCAATGCCACCACGAGCGATGCCGCCCAGGTGTAGGCATCGTGGATGACCAGCGGCCAATTCGAAAAATAAGACGCCTTCTCAGGCTCTCCGGAACTCTCTCCGGTCCAATATGCAGTCGCGTATAACAGCACCGCCACCAAGCCCGTAGTGATCAAGCGCAGCGATAGGTGATGGACCGAGGTCGTGTTCTCGAGGTTGATGGCGAAAACACGAATGAGCGCGGCAACACCGATCGCGTTGGCCTGGTATCCCAGGGCGCGAATTCCGAAGCGCCGCCCGGCCAGAGCCAAGGCCAGGCCCAGCGTGCACCACGCCACTACGGTCCACGTCTCGGGATACGCGATCCACAGGCCGATGGCTGCCATGAGGCCGCCTATCGAGGAGAGCGGGCGCGTGATTCGCCGATCGATTTCCGGCGCAAACAGCTCCTTCCAGCGGCGAGGCACCCAATGCGAATTCGCGTAGAAAATCGCCGCCGCGATGGCAAAGACCAGCGCCAGGCGCAGGTCCGGCCGCACATCTGCGCCATCCATCCGCATGCCCAGCACGCGCGCGGCATTCACTCCGACCATCTGCACCGCAACCACCACCGAAGCCAGCAGCCCCAGCCGGCGGAAGACGACCTCTTTCGTCCAGATCCCGATCACGAGCAGGGCCTCGGCTTCGAGCAGCCACAGCACCGACAACTGGCTTCCGGAATAGCGGAAGGGGAAAGCAGCGACCAGCAGGATCACGCCCAGGGTGGAGAGCACGACGACCGCCGTGCGCCGCCGCCGCGTGACCGGCAACTGCCCCAGCAGCGTTTCCACTCCGCCAATCGCCAGCAGAGCCCAGAAGGCCCATTCCGGATGCATCGATTGATACTTGAACAGCAACAGGAGCAGGGTCGTGTTGACGAGCGCCGCGATGGTAGAAATGCGCTCCTGGCGCCGGTCTCGGGGTCTGCGCCATACATAGGAGACCCGGTAGATCGCCCAATACAGCGCCAGGATTCCCGCGCTGGCCGCAAACTCGGGGAAGGGATGCCGCTTGCCATGCATCGGTTCGATGATCGGCCGCAGCCAGAGATAGTGATTCAGGTAACTGGCCAGAATGCCGAAGACCTCGAGTTCGAACCACTGCATGCGGCCCACGATGACGACCAGCCCTGCCGCCAGTACTCCTCCCGCGGCGAGGCTGTAGACATTTGAGTGGCTGATGGTAACCGTAAGGAACGCCAGCAGGAACGCCAGTCCGGTGACGACCTGCGAGCGGTAGCGCAGCGTGTGCCACACCATGGCCGCAGCCACCACCAGCATCAATACCAGGTCGAGCGGTTGCGAGGAAAGCACTCGCGCGGCCGGCAGGTGGTACATCGCATAAGTCACGAAGAACACGAGCGCCCATCCGCCGCCCACGCCCGCGCGCGCCAGAATTCGATAACGATCGTTCCTCTCGAACCACACCCCGGCCCCGAGCATGGCGGCGCTGACTGCGTATCCCACCAGAACCTTGCCGGCTGGTCCCAGTGTCCTCAACTGATAAGCCAGGAAAAACGCCACCCCGAGCACGAGGAGGCCGATGCCCAGCTTATTCAGCCAGTTCGTTCCCAGGGCCTCTTCCACATTCAGCGCGGACTTGAAACGAGCGGTAAAGGACCATCCTCCGACTGCGGTCTCAATCCGCGGAGGCGCAGGAGGGACCACCGGCCGCATCGGTGAAGGCGCAGGCACAGCCGGTGCACGCTCCGGCGGCTTGACTGTGACTGGCGCGGCGGGTTTGGCGGCAGTGGGTTCGACCGGTTTCTCGACCACCGGAGCAGGAAGTGGAGCAGGTGCAAGGGCCGGTTTCGCGGACGCTGCTACGGCAGGTTCTTTCAGCTTCTGGACCGTATGCTCCAGGGCCGAGATGCGCTGCGTGAGCTGTTCCCAGCGCTCCTGATCTTCCTCACGTTGGCGAGTGCGCTTGCGGCGGTTGCGCCAGACGAGCACCCAGGGACCAAGAAGCACAGCTGCGACGAGAAAGCCGGCGAAGACAAGGATGTCGTCCAAGTTAGTTGAGCGACCCGAGTTCAGCTACAAGAGTGCGGCGATTCTACTACAGAACTCATCAATGTCGGCCGGGAATCGAGGCGCTTTTCGATGGCGACGCCTCTTTCCCGGAAGAAGCCTCCCGGCGCAGACGCGCCACCACAAGCTTGATCTCTTCGAGCGTGATGTCGGAAGGCAACGCGTCTTTCAGCGGACGGAGCGCGCCCATTCCCAGGCGTGCGCAGGCGGCTTCAATCAACGATTGCTTCTCCGCGCCTACCCACTTGGGGAAAAATTCCAGTTCTCCCGATTCCACCAGCCGGGCTGCGGTCGCAACCACGGTAGACAGCATCCGCCCGCGCAGTCTGGCGATCTCTTCGAAGCTCCGGCCTTCCCGTAACAGGCGCACGGTTTCGACCGCCGGGGAAAGCCGGTTTTCCTCAATGGGCGTGGCCCGGGCTCCACTCAAAAATTCTCGTAATGCGCGCAGGATCCCGGTTCCGTAAAGCTCCACCTTTCGCTGGCCAAAGCCGCTTACTCCGAGAATCTCCACCAGCGATTTCGGCTTCAACCGGCAAAGTTCCTCAAGCGAGCTGTCGTGCATCACCATGAAGGCCGGCACCCCTTGCTGCTGGGCGATCCTACGCCGCCACTGGCGCAGGTATTCGCGCAATTCCTCGTCGCTGTCGGAGGGAACCGCCGCAGGGAGCGAAACCCGTGCCTTGCGGGGCCGCGCGTTTTCTCTCGGCGCAGAGAGCCACTCGGGCTCGGACCCGCACACGTCGCAGGCCTGGCATGTGCTCCATTTCGGAGTCTCGCCGAAGTGCAGGCAGATCTGGCGGTGCCGGCACTGCTTGGCTTCCACGAAGCGGTGCACCTCGTGATAGCGCTGCCAGGAACGCTGCTTCTCCGCCGGATCGTTAATCTGGTCGATGAAATACGCCAGCAGACCCGAATCCCGCTTCTGCCACAGCAGCACTGTATCCGCCGGCTTGCCGTCCCGGCCGGCGCGTCCCGCTTCCTGGTAGTACTGCTCCACCGACTTTGGGAGCGAAAGATGAATCACCGCCCGCACCGTCGCCTTGTTAATCCCCAGGCCGAAGGCGATCGTGCCCACCAGCACCCGCACTTCGTCCGACATCCAGCGCTCCTGGTTGCGCCGCCGTTCTTGGGTTTCCATTTGTCCGTGATAGGCAACAGCGGGGATGCCCCGTTCTTCCAGCCAATCGACCGTCTCCTCGACGCGGGCGATTGTGGGCGCATAGACAATCACGTTGCCTTCGCCATACGTGCGCAGCGCCCGCTCCAGCAGTCGCGGCTGCGAGACCGCATCGCACTCCCGCACCACGTAGCGCAGATTCGCGCGATGGAAGCTGGCAATGTACTTGTGCGGGTTCCGCAACTGCAGCTGGTGCAGGATGTCGTGGCGCACCCGCCGTGTCGCGCTGGCCGTGAAGGCCGCAATGGGACGGTCGGGAAAATGACTGCGCAGCCGGTTCAATTGCCGGTATTCGGGACGGAACTCGTGCCCCCACTCCGAGATGCAGTGCGCTTCGTCGATGGCAAACAGCCCAATCGGCACCTGCTCGAGCCATACCATGGTGTCGGGCCGCGCCAGCCGTTCCGGCGACAGGTACAACAGGTGGTACCGGCCCGCTCGCGCCTCCCTCATCACCCGCGACTGCTCCGCCGCTTCCAGCGTGCTGTTCAGCAAGGCGGCGGAAATCTCCTTTTGCCGCAGTTGCGCCACCTGATCCTGCATCAGGGCGATGAGTGGAGAAATCACCACCGTGGTCTTGTCTGACAGGACGGCGGGCAGCTGGTAACACACCGACTTGCCGCCGCCTGTGGGCATCACCACGCAGGTGTCGTGCCCGCCCAGCAGGCTCACGATAATGCGCTCCTGCAAGGGACGAAACGAATCGTAACCCCAGTAGCGCCGCAATGGCTCAAGCAGATTGACTACGGCAGGCAAGGGAGCAGTATAGCGGAAGAATGGAAGCCGCGGCCGGTGGCGAAATGAAGCTGGAGAATGTCCTCTACCGCATGCTCTCTTCCACTTCGCTGATCCAGTCCGGGCGCTTCAGCACCTCGCGTGGCTTGGGACCATCGGCTGCGCCAACAATTCCATCCTGTTCCATCAGATCAATCAGGTGTGCCGCGCGGCCATACCCGATGCGCAGCCTCCGCTGCAGCAGGGAAGTGGAAGCCTTGCCAAACTCCACCACCAGGCGCACGGCGTCTCCATAGAGAGGATCGTTGATGTCCTCTCCAGCTTCGCCGCCATCCTCGCCGGCTTCTCCCGCCTCGCGTTCTTCCTTCGGAGCCTGCAGGAATTTTTCTTCGTACTGCGCCGTCGCCTGGGTGCGCCAGAATTCGACCACTGCGGCAATCTCTTTCTCGGTGACGAACGGCTCATTCAAACGATGTACGCGCGCCGATCCCGATGGCAAATACAGCATGTCTCCTCTTCCCAATAGCGCTTCCGCGCCGTTGGCGTCAAGAATCGTACGCGAGTCCACCTTGGTCGCCACGCGGAACGAAATTCGCGCAGGAAAGTTTGCTTTGATGAGCCCTGTGATCACGTCCACCGAAGGCCGCTGCGTGGCCAGCACCAGGTGGATGCCCACCGCGCGCGCCATCTGCGCCAGGCGGGTTACCGACTCCTCCACGTTCCCGGAATCGAGCATCATCAGGTCGGCCAACTCGTCAATGATGATGACAATGTAGGGAATCGGCCCTTCCTCGCTGTTCTCGTCGAACAAGCCGGGCGTGGGGTCGTCAAACAGCCGGTTGTACTGGTCAATGTTGCGCACGCCTTTTTCCGCCAGCAGCTTCAACCGCCGCTCCATCTCCCGCACCGCGTTGCGCAAGGCATTCGCGGCCAGCTTGGGCTCGGTGATGATCGGCGTGTAAAGGTGCGGCACGCCTTCGTAGTTGCCCAGTTCCAGCCGCTTGGGATCGACCAGAATCAGGCGCACCTGCTCGGGCGTCGCCTTATACAGGATCGACATGATCATGGCGTTAATGGCCACGCTCTTGCCCGATCCCGTGGAACCGGCGATCAGCAGGTGCGGCATGCCCGCCAGATCGGCCGTCACGATGCGCCCGTTGATGTCCTTGCCCAGGGCCAGCGTCAGCTTCGACTTCGAGCCCATGAACTCCTGCGACTCGATGTTCTCGCGCAGCCAGATGATCTCCCGCTCGCGGTTCGGTACCTGGATGCCGACCGTCGATTTGCCCGCCATGCGCTCGATCAGAATGCTTTCCGCCTTCAATGCCAGGCAGAGATCGTCGGTGAGATTGGTGATGCGGCTGTACTTGATGCCGGCCTCGGGCTTGAACTCGAAGGTCGTCACCACCGGGCCGGGATTGATCTGCGTGATCTGCCCGTGGACGTCGAACTCGGCGTACTTCTCGGTAAGCACCTGCGCCAGCATCTTAAGCTCGCCGGCGTCTACCGCCTGCTGCTCGTCGGGTCGGTGCAACAGGCTGCTCGAGGGGAGCTTGAATCCTCCGGTGATGCGCGGCAGCGTGGTCCTGGCCTTCTGCCTGGTGTCGGCACGTTCCGTGACTTCCACCTCGGCCACAACGGGCTCGGGCGCCTCCACAGCTCCCGCCGGGAGTGTTTCCTGGTCCTCTTCCTCGGCCATGCGTTCGATCCCGGTGCGCCGTGCCGGTTCCGCCACGGCCGCCGGCACAGTTCTCGCCGGAACCATCTGCGTGGCAATCGCCGGCTTCCCCGCGCGGCGCTTTTCGAGGTCCTTCTGCATCCGCATCTTCGCACGCCCGGCCTGCCAATCCTGGTAGCGATTCCACAGCGCGATGACGAAGGCGAATCGGGTCGGCAGCCAGAGCTCGAGCGAGGAGAACGAGAACGCCGTCGAAAGATACAGCGCCACCGCCAGCACCGTGGCACAAACTATATAGGCTCCCGCCAGATTGAAGTAATGCACCAGCACGTCGCCCACGACGCGCCCGATCAATCCCTCAACCGGGATCGCTCCCCTCCAGTGCGCCTGCCCCGGGAGAAGCGCCAGCATGGCGGGAACAAAAATCATCAGCCAGATCGCCCCCAGCGACTTCGCCAGCGGCGAGGTCACCTTGCGCGAACGAAACCAGCGCGTGCCCAGCACCGCAGGGAACACCGGCAGCAGAAACGCGCCGATGCCGAATCCCTGCAGCACCAGATCGGCGACGAAGGCGCCGACCACGCCGATCCAGTTGCGCGCCACGCGCGAACCGGTCAGCACCGAAGCGCTGTCCAGCGAGGGGTCGAGCGGGGAGTAGGAAATGAGTGCCAGCGAAAGGAGGAGCGCGGAGACGCACAAAAGAAAGCCGATCAGCTCATTGAGCCGTCGGTTACTGGTCGGGGCAAAGATCCGGTTGAGGTACGTCATTCGGCGTGTTCGCGCCACTTCAGGCGGAAGCTTCCGACTTGGTGGCAGAACGGGCCAGAGCCAGACGATTATGCCAAAGAAGTTGTCCGGGCCACAATGGCGAAAGTTGTCGAGTTGGTTTCTGCCTTTAGGATCAACGCGCTAACCTTACATTGCTGCCGCGGCTCTGGCCAGAAACGCCAGCACGAAGATCCCCAGCGCAATGCGGTAAACGGCGAATGGAGCAAATCCCCGCTTGCGCACCCAGGCCATAAACCACGCCACCGAAGCGTAAGCCACGATGAACGACACTACGAACCCGATGGCCAGCACTACCCAACCGTGCGCATCAATCGCGGAAACGCCAATCGGATTTTCGCCCTTTCCGCGCAGCGATTTCAGCAGATCGTAACCCGTGGCCACAACCATGGTCGGGATCGACAGGAAGAAGGAAAATTCGAGCGCCGCCGCCCGCGACATTCCCGCGATCTGCCCCCCCGCGATCGTCGACATGGATCGTGACGTCCCCGGAAATACCGCGGAAAAAATCTGGCAGAAACCGATCCAGATTGCCTGCCCCAGGCTCATCGCTTCCATCTTCCAGGTATGAATGCGGCTACCAACGGCGCCTGGTCCTGCGGCCTCCCACCTGGCATTCATGGCGTCCACGATCCACATGATGATGCCGCCGACCAGCAGGGAAGTGCCGATGATCTTCAGATCCTCCAGATGCTTGCCGATCACCTTAGTCAGCAGAAAGGCAGGCAGGGCGGTCACCACGAACGCAATCGCCGTCAGCCCCAGAGGATGCGTAAGCGCCGTGCCGTGCCCACTCTCACCCCTGGGAAAGGTCGACAGAAATCTCCCGATCCGCTCGCGAAAGTAAATCGGCAGACACAGAATCGCACCCAACTGGATGACGATGGTATACATCTTCCAATAGCCGTCTGCCAGGTTGATATGAAACAGCGACTCGGCGATGCGCAGATGTGCGGTCGAACTGACCGGCAGAAATTCCGTGAGTCCCTCCACAATGCCCAACACCACAGAAAGCAGGTAATCGTTCAAGCGTCCTCCCAGAGTGAGTGGGCAAGTATCGCAGAAAAAACCGGGAGCAGAAAGGGTCCGTTCAACGGCGGAAGAATAACGCCCCACGGCTCGAAAGTGCGGGTGACGGTAGAAATGACCTGGCCCCCGCGGGCCAAAGACGTGCTTTAGCTGCGGTCGAAGTCCTACTCGACTTCATTCCCGTAGGTGGGAATGCTCGATTGCATCAGGTAAAGCAGCCGTTGCGCCCGGGCACCCCAATCCGACTGGGGAAATTGCGTGGCTACCTGTTGCGCCAGCGCCACTGCCCTGGTCTTCGCTTCCTCTGATTTCTTCGGCTGTTCGTCCGTTTTGTACATCTCGATCAGCGCAGAGTATCGCCACGCGGCATCATAGAGTGCCTCTCCGGCTGCGGGAGACTGCGGGCGCTCCTTGGCGTACTTCTCGTAAATCTCGGCTTCCTTCGCCGGACACTTCGGATCACCCTGCCAGTCGCCGCACAATTTGTTCTCAATCAGGTGAAACGCCGCCAGGTCCGCCCACTTTGTGTTGGGAAACTTCTTCATGACCTCCTTCATGAAGTCTTCGTTCATCCCCTCACGCAGGTACGATTCCTTCTCTTTCGCCGATGGACGCGCACTGACATCCGCCTTCTCGATCTGCCAGCGAATGTCGGCGGCGCGGTACATGGCCTCTCCTGCCAGCGGAGAATTGGGAAAATATTCAGCCACGCCGTGATACAGATGCATCGCATCCTGCGCAGCGTTATTGCGTCCACGCGGACGGCTGGCCTGGTCCTCGGAATCGACTGCCTCGCCATAGAGAACCCGGTCCCCGTTCGGCGCTCCGGCACGCACCACTCCCTTGTCGACCAGCCACCCGGTCACTGTCTTTTCTTGGGTGAGCGACGCGGTGGCGTGCACCCACCCCGGGGTTGTCTCCAGAACCACCAGCTCGCGGCCCCGGTCAATCGAGCCCAGCACCGCCGAACTGGTGTCCGGCGTCAGATAGATACGTGCAAAGCGCACCATTACCGCCCGCTGGTAGTCCGCGCCGGCGGCAAGTTGTGGCAGCGCCGCCAGGATCAGGCCAGCGACGCGGAGCGCCTTTTTTAGACCAAGCATTACTCCCCTAGGGCTTCCCCGCATCCTCGAACATGTCGGCGGCTTTCACCACCCGGATGTTCTCCCGCGGAATGTTCAGCGGAAACGCCTTCCACTTCTCGTCCTGGTCAAGCATCTTCTGCTTTTCCGCAGGAATGGGCTCGGAAACATGATATTCCGCCAGCGTCTTCGGGGTCACATTCGCCCCGCTCGCGATGTCGTCCGCCAATTTGTCACCCGCGCTTTCGTTGGTCACGATGACGTACTTCAGATTTGCCATCTGCAGGTTTTTCCTGATCGCCGCGTTTACCTCGTCCGGGGTGACAGCATCAATCTTCGCCAGCATCTCCTCCAGGTAGCCCTGGTCCTTCATCCCGTAAAACATGTCGTCGAGACGATATCCCAGCTGGCGTGACAGGCTCTCCGCGTAGTTCAGGTACAGCGTGCGTGCCCGCACCTTGGCCTGCGCCACCTGATCAGGGGTCAGACCTTGGCGGATAAAGCGGTCCAGCTCCTCACTCATCGCTTTTAGAATGAAGTGGGTGTACTGATGTCCCACGGGGCGAATCCAGATGCTGAAATACTGCTGCCTGCGCGGGGTGGCGGGCGGAGGAACCAGGAAGGAAGGCCGTCCGCTCAGAAATTCGATGTAGGAGTAGTCGCCGTAGTTGTAACCGCGTTCCTCGCGAATCTCCTGGTACATGCGTCCGAAGCTGTCGCGATGCAGACCGAGGAAAACATTCCCCACGAATAGCGGCCAGTAGTCGTCGCTCGTACGGTTGACCGCGGTGGGAAAACCGAGGTGCAATCCGGTCGCGATGGCGTTGGGCTGGGTAATGATCAACACGCGACGGCCGGGTTCCACGCTTGCCGCTTGCGGCATTGCCGGGGCCAGCTGCTCGCCGCTCCCCTTGGGCAGGGACTCTGTCAGCATCGCCAGCTGATCCTGATCGTTGATGCTGGTCGCCACCAGCATGTTCGAGCTGGTGTAATAGCTCTGGTAAAAAGCCTCCACGTCGTCGCGCGTGACCCCCTCCAGACCCCGGACCGTCCCGACCGTGAGATGCGCGAGCCCAATGCCCTCGTAGACCCAGTTGTCGAGAGCCGCCAGGCCCAGCGATTCTTCATCTTCGAACCGCAGCTGCGACTGAATCTCCGTCAGCGCCTCGCGCCGCAGGCGATCCAGTTCACTCCCCGTCCACAGCGGCTGGTTAAACATCGGCTTCAGGACCTGGGCCACGAAGTCGGGAAAGGCGTCGCGCGGTACGGTCATCGAAAATGTCGTGGTTTCCTTGTCCACCCGTACCTGCGGCAAAGCCGCATCGCCCCAGGGACGCGTGATCTCTGCGAGCTTTTCCTTGGTTACCGGATTCTTCGGGTCGCCGAATCCACCTTCAATTAGTGCCCTCGCCACCAGGTTTGCGGTTCCCTCCTTTCCCGCGGGATCGTTGGCCGATCCCGCTCGCACCATGATCTGGATCTGGTAAAGCGAAGAAGCCGAGGGCAAGGTGACCAGATTCGCGCTGAAAACATGAACTGGGCTCCCACGATGCGAAATCCTTGTGCCGGAAGCCTGGGCCACCGCCGAAACCGCGGCGAGGCAGAGAACCAAAGCGGCCAGCGACCGGCGGTCAGCGGGGAACGACTGGGGTACCGACGGCTGATGAACCACCGCGGACGATCGACGTCTCATCACTTCACCCCTGCCGTCTGATCCGCATCATGCCATAACGTGCTTACGATTCTTCCTTGTGGCGTGAAGTATTTGCTCGCGTAAGCATCCACATCCTGCGGGGTAAGCGAATCGACCGCCTGCATCAGCGTATCCAGCACCTGGGGATCGCGGTCGAAGCGGTAATACCAGGCAAAGATCGGTGCAATGCTGCCCGTCGAATCCAGCGCTCCGAGAAAATCGTTGCGCACTTTGCTCTTCACCACTTTCAGCGTCTGCGCGGCGTTGGGCTGCCTGGAGAACGTCTTGAGATCGTCCATGCCTGCAATCACATCGTTCTCGACATCGGCAACGTACTTGTCACCCTCCTTGCGGAAGCGCTCGAGAATCAGTGAGGAATCGAGCAGCAGCAGGTGCGGATCGGTCGCCTCCAGCAGTTCCGTTCCGTTGAGAATGCTGAAGTCGGTCACGGTCTGTTTCTGATAGCGCAGCTTCTGAAACAGCGGCGCCGAGCGTGAGGTCAGCAATTCTCCCAGGATCTGCGTGACCGCGGTCTCCTTGCTTCCGGGTTTTACCGCCGGAGTGTGATAGCCCACCACCAGCCGCGGAGAAACGTCCGCCTCCCAGTTTACGTGCACCTGTTTCGGTCCATCGGGAGCCTGCTCAGGGGGAACTTTGGGTGTTACCGACGGCTTCCAGTCCTTGTAACGCTTCTCCGCCTCGGCAAAAATTTTCTCCGCATCCACATCGCCCACGACGATCACCGCCACATCGTTCGGCGCATAGTAATTACGATAAAACTCCCACGCCGAGTCCCATGCGTTCGGCATGTTCTCCACATCCTCGCGATAGCCAATCACGGTGTGGCCATAAGGATGATGCGGGTAGGCGACCGGCGAAAATTCCTCGATCATTTTTTCCGCCGGATTGGAGAACGTCCTGCGATACTCGCCCAGCACCGCCCCGGCTTCTACCTCAAAAGTCTTGCGGTCCAGCGTGAGATGCTTGAAGCGCGACGCCTCCAGTTCCATCAGTCCGGGTAGAGGACCATCCGGACGGCTCAGCGGCCCGATCAGGTTCTCGCTGAAAGTCGTGGGGTGATAAAACGTCATGTCGTAGTCGGTCCACGCGTTGTTGTGCACGCCCATGCGGCGAATGGCGTCGTCATACCCGCCCGGTTTTCCGCCGAACTGGTCGCGGAACATGATGTGCTCGAACAGGTGTGCCAGGCCGGTTTTCCCCTTTTCCGTCTCTCTGCCCGAACCGGCGAACACGGCCGTCGAGTAAGTCACCATGTCCTTGAATTCCGGTGTGCGGATCACGACGATTGTCAATCCATTGGCCAGGGTTTTGGTTTTGATTTCATAAGGGAAAAAGTGACCTGGGTTCGATGTCTTTTTGGGGACATTCTGAGCAACCGCTCCCGCAATCAGGAAAGAAGAAGCCAGGAACGCGACAAACCACCGCCGCCGGCCCAACCGCATAGGAGTTACCTCTTAGGAAGAATGAGATGCAAAATCTAAAGTCTACGCCGCCCCGGCGCAGGCCACCTAGGGACGGGTGCCCCGCCTCGCCATCCGTCACGCCTCGGAATCAACCCCCATCTCCCGCAATGTCTGCGGTTCGATATTCCCTCCGCTGATGATGGCCACATTCGCCCGCGTACGCGGCAACTCCTCCCGATGAAACAAGAACGCCGCCACCGAAACCGCTCCGCTCGGCTCGGCCATTGTTTTCGGATTCCGCGCCAACCGCTGCATGGCTTCGAGAATCTCTTCCTCGCTCACCGTCACAATGTCATCCACATACCGTCGAATGTGCTCGAAATTGATCGGCCCAATGCTTTGCGTGCGCAACCCGTCGGCCATGGTGCGCGTGGTATCTTCCGCAGTGATCTCGATAATCTTGCCCGCCCGCAGACTCGCCTGCGCATCGGCCGCCAGTGCCGGTTCCGCGCCGATCACCTTCACCTGCGGCCGGCTGAGCTTGATCGCCGTGGCCACGCCGCTGATCATCCCTCCGCCGCCTACCGGCACAATCACCGTTTCCACCTCCGGCAGGTCCTCGAGAATTTCCAGGCCAATCGTGCCCTGGCCGGCAATAATTCTCTCGTCGTTATACGGAGGAACAACCACATAGCCTTTCTCCGCCGCCAGTTCCTCCGCCTTGATGCGCCGCTCCTCGCTGCTTGGGCCCACCAAGACCAGCTCAGCGCCCATGGCCGCCGTTGCCTCGCGCTTGATCGCCGGAGCCGATCCCGGCATCACGATCACCGCCTTTACCCCTAAGGCCCGCGCCGCGTACGCGACTCCCTGCCCGTGATTTCCGCTGGAATAAGCGATCACCCCGCGACCCCGCTCGGCATCGGGCAGGGAAGCGATTTTGTTGTACGCCCCACGCAGCTTGAACGCCCCAATGGGCTGCAGGTTCTCGGGCTTCAAATAGAGTTCGCGGTCGCCGCCGGTGTCAGGAAACGTGACCAGAGGAGTGTGAACGGCAATGCCTAGCAGGCGGTTTCGGGCTTGCTTGATATCGTCCAGGGTAACGATGGCACAGTCTCCCGTGAGGGTGTAATACTCATTCCAAGGTCAATCGGCAAGGGCACGAGTTTACTCCTGCTGCTTGCCGACTAAAACGATCGTGCGCTCGAGCGCCGGAGGCGAACCTCCCGCGACTCAAATCTCCAGAATCACAGGCATGATCAGCGGCCGCTTCTGCGTCTGCTTCGCAATATAGCGCTTCAAGTCCGCGCGAATCTTCTCTTTGATTACGCCGTAATCAGCCTTCTCTTCGTCACTCGACACATCGAGGGTCTGGGTCACAATTTGCCGCGCGCCGTCCATCAACCCGTCTTCACCCCCAGAAAACCCGCGGGTCACGATCTCGGGAGATGTCTCCACCCGCCCCGTCAGCTTGTTGATCGCGATGATGGGCAGCACAATCCCGTCTTCGCTCAGGTGCCGCCGGTCCTTGATGATCAAGTCCTCCACCACGTCGGTGCGCGAGCCCGAATCGATGCACACTCGCCCGACGTTCACCTTGCCAGCTTTGCGCACACCCAGTTCGTCAAACTCCAGAATGTCGCCGCTCTCGATCAGAATCACGCTTCCCACGGAGCCATGCATGCTGCCCGCCAGTTCCGCATGCAGCTTCAGTTGCCGGTACTCCCCGTGAATGGGAACAAAGTATTTCGGCTTCACCAGGTTGATGACCAGCTTCAACTCTTCCTGGCTGGCATGACCGCTGACGTGCACCGGAGGAGAAGTCCCGTCCTCATAAATCACGTGCGCCTCGCGCCGGAACAAATGATCGATCATCCGGTAAATGGC